>ERZ1090864.195-NODE-195-length-33315-cov-11.413379_pt1 | contig 33315 bp, 28 predicted proteins | sample MGYA00478479_ERZ1090864 | MGnify/ENA primary metagenome ERZ1090864 (study PRJEB33644, sample SAMEA5815743) | chicken gut metagenome | biome: Chicken; feature: Gastrointestinal Tract; material: Caecum | place: Ireland | collected 2019-01-01 | study: A study of the...
ATTTACCATGAAATGTAATTTTATTTTATAATAAAAAAAAATTTTTTTTTTTTTAAATAATATAAAAATAAAAGGAGCGGGATATTATGGCTGAAACTATGAAAGATTATGAAAAAGAACTGGAGCAGTCCATGAAAAAAATAGAAGAAGGAGATATTCTTACAGGGACTGTAGTAAGTGTCGACGAAAAAGAAGTGATCCTTGATCTTAAATATTATGCGGAAGGAGTGATCCCGGCTGAGGATTACAGCAGGGAACCGGGATTCAATCTGAAAGAAGAAGTACATCCGGGAGACGAGGTATCTGCGACAGTAGTGCGCAAAGACGACGGAAACGGAAATATCCTTCTTTCCCGTGTGGAGGCTTCCGATATCCTTGCCTGGGATAAACTGAAGGAATACAAAGATTCCGGAGAGATCCTTGACGTTGTGGTAAAAGGGATTACCAATAAAGGAGTCATCGCCTATGTAGAGGGTGTGAGAGGATTTATTCCGGCGTCTAAACTGGCGCTGAGTTATGTGGAGGATACAGAGGAATATCTGAACAGGCATGTACAGGTTCAGGTTATCGATCTGGATAAAGAGAATAAAAAACTTATCCTTTCCGCCAAAGAGATACTGAGAGAAAAAGCGGAAGAAGAAAGAAAAAATAAAATTTCCAACGTACAGCCGGGACTTGTGACGGAGGGAACCGTGGAAAGCCTTCAGCCTTACGGCGCTTTTGTGGATCTTGGAAACGGTCTTTCCGGACTGGTGCATATTTCCCAGATCTGTGAAAAGAGAATCAAAAAACCCTCAGAGGTACTGTCCGTGGGAGATAAGGTAAAAGTTAAAGTCACCGCTGTTAAGGACGGCAAATTAAGTCTGAGTATCAAAGAAGCCTCGGACTTTATGGCAAAAGAAATAGAGGAAGAGGAAGTTTACGAAGCTCCCGACGCAGGACAGGAGGCAACCACGTCTCTGGGATCTCTTTTCGCAAATATCAAACTGGACTGATGGATTATATCAGGATATAAGGAAGAGGATATCATGAAAAAACAGGATAAAATTTTTGTTATCGGACATAAGAATCCGGATACAGATTCCATCTGTTCTGCTATCGCCTACTGTGATATCAAGAACAGAACTTTCCAGAATAAAAAATATGTTCCGAAAAGGGCGGGACAGATCAACGAGGAAACAGAATATGTGCTGAACCGTTTCGGGGTGCAGCCTCCGGGTTATCTGAGCAATATAGGAACTCAGGTAAAAGACATGGATATCAGGGAAAGCCCCGATACAGATAAAAACATGTCTCTGAAGAACGCCTGGGATCTGATGCAGGAAAACAGTATCGTATCTCTTCCTATCAGAGATAAGGACGGAGGACTGGAAGGTCTTATCACTGTAGGAGATATAGCGAAGACTTATATGGATACCACAGATAGCTATCTTCTTTCCAGAGCGAAAACCCAGTATAAAAGGATCGCGGAAACCTTAAACGGCGAAGTAGTGGAGGGAAATGAGCACGGATATTTCGCGGAAGGCAAGGTGATGGTTGGAACCGCGGATCCGGATATGCTGGAAGATTATGTGAAAGAAAATGATATGGTCATCCTGGGAAACAGGGAGGAGGATCATCTCAAGGCCATTGAACTGAACGTCAGCTGCATTATCGTGGGAATGAATATAAAGGTTACAGAAAAAGTAATCAAACTTGCCCATGAGAAGAGTATCATCATTATCTCTTCCCCCATGGATACGTTTACCATTTCCAGACTGATAAACCAGAGTATTCCCGTTAAATTCATAATGAAAACCGAGAATCTGGTAACTTTCCATACGGAAGACTTCACGGACGATATCCAGGAGGTAATGATCAAACACCGCCACCGTGCCTTTCCTGTGATCAATCAGAGAGGAAAATGTGTGGGAACCATATCCAGACGTAATTTTCTGGATATGCACAGGAAGAAAGTGGTCCTTGTGGACCATAATGAAGTGGACCAGGCGGTGGACAATATTGAAAAGGCGGAAATCATTGAGATCATCGATCACCATAAACTGGGAACTCTTCAGACCATGCAGCCCATCAATTTCCGCAACCAGCCGGTAGGATGCACGGGAACGATCATGTATCAGATCTACGGCGAGCAGAAGCTGGAGATAGAGCCGAAGATCGCGGGACTTCTCTGCGCGGCTATTATTTCGGATACTCTCATGTTCCGTTCTCCCACGTGTACGCTGCAGGATAAAATGGCTGCGGGCGCGCTGGCTCTTATCGCGGATATTTCCATCGAGGAATTTGCGAGGGAGATGTTCCGGGCGGGAAGCAATCTGAAAGACAAATCTCCGGAGGAGATTTTCTATCAGGATTACAAGAAGTTTATCGCAGAGGGAGATATTACTTTCGGAGTGGGACAGATCAGCTCCATGGACGAGGAAGAACTGAAGGCGATCAAGAAAAAACTTCAGCCTTTCATGGTCAGCGAATGCGGACGTCATGGCGTTTCCAGGGTTTATTTCATGCTTACCAGCATTATGAACCGTTCCACAGAGCTTCTGTATTACGGAGAAGGAAGCAGGGAAATGGCGGAGAGCGCTTTTCAGATGGAGCCTGAAGACGATTCATTCATTCTGGAGGGTGTGGTATCCCGCAAAAAACAGCTGATCCCGGCTCTTATGGAAGCCGCCCAGCTGATGTCCAGCGGTGAGTACGCCTGAATAAGAGAGGAAAAAAATGTCAAAACAGAGATGGAAAGCGGGAAATATGCTTTATCCTCTTCCCGCCGTAATGGTCAGCGTAACGGACGGAAAAGGAAAAGATAATATTATAACAGTGGCATGGGCGGGTACGGTATGCACCAACCCTCCCATGGTTTCCATATCGGTGCGTCCGGAGCGTTTTTCCTATCAGATGTTCCGGGATACAGGAGAATTTGTTATCAATCTTACTACGGAAGAACTGGCTTTCGCCACTGATTACTGCGGAGTGAAGTCAGGTAAAGATGTGGATAAATTCAGGGAGACGGGGCTTACCAGGGAAAAGGCGGATATCGTAAAAGCTCCAATGATAAAAGAATCGCCTGTATCCATAGAATGTAAAGTAAAAGAAATCAAAGAACTGGGTTCTCATCATATGTTCATCGCAGAGGTTGTGGCGGTCCATGCAGATGAGAAATATATGGACGAAAACAACCGGTTTGACCTGAACAAAGCGAAACCTCTTGTTTATTCCCACGGTGAATACATGGGAACAGGAAAGAAGATAGGAACTTTTGGCTACAGTGTTAAAAAAAACTCCAAAAAATGCAAAAAAACACTGAAAAACGGCTGAAATCATATAGGGATTGCAGAATATGTCATTATATGATAAAATTTATTAGTATAGCATAAATTACGATATTGGAGGCAGTATGAACAATATCATTTTGATAGGTATGCCCGGCGTGGGAAAAAGTACTCTGGGAGTGGTTCTCGCCAAGGTGCTAGGCTGTCAGTTCCTGGATTCGGATCTTCTGATCCAGAAACAGGAAAAAAGAAAATTACATGAAATTATAGCCCGGGAGGGTTATGAAGGATTTCAGAAAATTGAAAATCAGGTGAATGCTTCTATAGAGACGGAAAATACAGTGATAGCAACAGGGGGAAGCGTGGTCTACTGTGAGGAGGCCATGGAGCATCTGAAATCGTCAGGTACTGTAATATACCTGAAACTGTCTCTGAACGCGCTGTCAAAACGCCTCGGTAATCTGAAGGGCCGGGGTGTTCTTCTGAAAGACGGACAGACATTAAGCGGACTGTATGAGGAGAGAAGTCCGCTTTATGAAAGATATGCGGATATTGTGATCGATGAAGAAGGGAAAGATCTGGAAGCAAGTCTTAAGTCTGTTCTGGAGATACTAGAAGAGAAAGACAGAAAGCTGTAACAGGGAATGAGCGGGAGCGGGGAAATTTTTTATTTACAAATGGGAAAAATGTGATATAATACAAAATTGAGCATTTTACAGGACAACCATTACAACAATAGATTATTTCTGGCGTATGCTTCGGCTTACGGAGTAAAATAATTATAGAGGTGTTATATGGAACAGTATGTAATTAAGGGCGGTAATCCGCTGGTAGGAGAAGTTGAGATCGGAGGAGCCAAGAACGCGGCTCTTGCAATCCTTTCTGCAGCTATCATGACGGATGAAACCATATTAATTGAAAACCTGCCAGACGTAAGAGACATCAATGTATTATTGGAAGCAATTGCCGGTATCGGAGCTCAGGTTGACCGTATCAGCAGATCTAAAGTGAAGATCAACGGTTCCACGATCAGGGATATCAGTGTGGATTATGAATATATCAAGAAGATACGTGCATCTTATTATCTTCTGGGAGCTCTCCTTGGTAAATACAAACATGCGGAGGTTCCTCTTCCGGGAGGATGCAATATCGGAAGCCGTCCTATTGACCAGCATCTGAAAGGATTCCGGGCTCTGGGCGCAAAAGTAAAGATTGTTCACGGTTCTATCGTGGCGGAAGCAGAGAATCTTCATGGAAGTCATATTTTCCTGGATGTGGTTTCTGTGGGAGCTACGATCAATATCATGATGGCGGCATCTCTGGCGCCCGGACGTACGATCATTGAGAATGCGGCAAGAGAACCTCATGTAGTGGACGTTGCCAATTTCCTGAACAGTATGGGCGCGAATATCAAAGGCGCCGGAACAGACGTTATCCGTATCAGAGGAGTAGAGAAACTCCATCGTACAGAATATCCCATTATTCCTGACCAGATTGAGGCAGGTACGTTTATGTTTGCCGCTGCTGCCACAGGGGGAGACGTTACAGTTAAGAATGTAATTCCAAAACATCTGGAAGCAACTACAGCGAAACTTGAAGAGATCGGATGTGAAGTGGAGGAATTTGACGACGCAGTGCGTGTGCGCGCGGGAAAGAGACTTCACCGCACACATGTGAAGACACTTCCCTATCCAGGATATCCCACGGATATGCAGCCGCAGATTGCTGTAACCCTTGCCCTTGCGGAAGGGACAAGTATTGTTACAGAAAGTATATTTGAAAATCGTTTCAAGTATGCGGACGAGCTCTGCAGGATGGGAGCCAATATTAAAGTAGAAGGAAATTCAGCTATTATTGACGGAGTGCAGAAGCTGACAGGAGCAAGAGTCAGCGCTCCGGATCTCCGCGCGGGAGCCGCGCTTGTAATTGCGGGTCTTGCGGCGGAAGGCGTTACAGTAGTAGATGATATCGTATATATTCAGAGAGGTTATGAGAACTTCGAAGAAAAACTGAGAAGTCTCGGAGCACAGATTGAGAGGGTATCCAGTGAAAAGGAAATCCAGAAATTCCGTCTCCGGGTTGGATGAGATTTTTATTAAAGATATACTTGACAATTATATAAAAGAAGTATATTGTATGTTTTGCAGCAATTTCATATGAACAGCCTTTTATTCAGAGTGGTGGAGATACAAAGGATCTGTGAAGCCACGGCAACCCCTCCGTCGAGGAAGGTGCCAACCTGAGCGAGTGATCGAACAATAAGAGGATTGAAAGAGTATTTCAGACAGTCCGATTATTCGGGCTGTTTTTTCTTAAAAAGGAGACAAAAATGGAAAAAATTTTATTTACTTCAGAATCAGTTACAGAGGGACATCCGGATAAGATCTGCGACGCTATTTCCGACGCTGTCCTTGACGCTCTGATCGAGCAGGATCCCATGAGTCGTGTAGCCTGTGAGACAGCCATCACGACAGGTCTTGTTCTGGTAATGGGAGAGATTACTTCCACAGGTTATGTGGACATCCAGAAAATTGTAAGAGATACGGTAAGAGAAATCGGATATACCCGTGGAAAATATGGTTTTGACGCGGATACCTGTGGTGTGATCACAGCGATTGACGAACAGTCTGCGGATATTGCTCTTGGCGTTGACAAGGCTCTGGAAGCAAAAATGGGAGAAGACGAGATCGACGCTATCGGAGCGGGAGACCAGGGAATCCAGTTTGGTTTCGCCTCCAATGAGACAGAGGAATATATGCCCTATGCTATCAATATGGCTCATAAGCTTGCCCGTCAGCTTACGAAGGTACGTAAGGACGGAACTCTGAAATATTTGAGACCGGACGGCAAGACCCAGGTGACTGTGGAGTACAGTGAAGAAGGAAAACCGGTAAGGATCGACGCGGTAGTATGCTCCACACAGCATGATCCTGACGTAACGCAGGAACAGATTCATGCAGATATCAGGAAATATGTTCTTGACGCTGTGATCCCCGCGGATATGGTAGATGAAAATACGAAATATTTTATTAATCCCACAGGTCGTTTCGTTATCGGAGGACCTCACGGAGACAGTGGTCTTACAGGCCGTAAGATCATCGTGGACAGCTACGGCGGATACGGACGTCACGGCGGCGGAGCTTTTTCCGGAAAAGACTGCACCAAGGTGGACCGTTCCGCAGCTTACGCGGCCCGTTATGTGGCGAAGAATATTGTTGCGGCGGGACTTGCGGACAAATGTGAGATCCAGCTTTCCTATGCTATCGGAGTTGCCCGTCCCACTTCTATTAATGTGGAAACGTTCGGAACAGGAAAACTCTCCGACCAGAAACTTGTGGAGATCATCAGAGAAAACTTTGATCTCCGTCCCGCGGGAATTATCCGTATGCTTGATCTGAGAAGACCGATCTACAAACAGACTGCCGCTTACGGACATTTCGGACGCACAGATGTGGATCTTCCCTGGGAGCATCTGGACAAGGTGGAAGACCTTAAGAAATATCTTTAATTCTGTAACCCTTCGGTTCTGATTTTATAGAAAATTTAGATATTGAAATCCGGCGATATGGTATAATGGTTACATAAAATGTAATCATTATACCATTTTTTATTTCATGGGAAATACTTTTGGTATGAACGTGTGGAAACGCCGGATTTCCTGTGAAATAAAAAGAAATGAGGAAATTCCATGAAATTAAAGACCAGGATTATGGTAGGATTTCTGATGGTTATCCTTGTGCCGCTACTTCTTTTTACAGCTGCTCTATATGGATTCAGGGAATACCAGGTCAGATATTATGAAAACGGCAGGATTTCCCAGAATGAGATATACGATATTACCATTGCGGATTCTGTTACCGGTCAGGACGGCCTTCAGATCATGACGAAGGATCTTTTTATCACCGTACTTGTAATACTTGTTTTTACCAGTGTTTCTGTAGGCCTCTGGATTTACCGCAGTATAGCGGCCCCTCTGGTGAAGTTAAGGAGGGCCACGCAGAATATCAAAGAGGGGAATCTTGATTTTACTCTGGAAGTGGACGGGGCGGATGAATTTTCCGAGCTGTGCAGAGACTTCGAGGAGATGAGAAGGAGACTGAAGGATTCGGCGGAGGAGAAGCTTGTTCTGGATAAGGAGAATAAAGAGCTGATCAGTAATATTTCCCATGATCTCAAGACTCCTATCACGGCAGTGAAGGGATATGTGGAAGGCATTATGGACGGAGTAGCGGATACTCCGGAGAAGATGGACCGGTACGTAAGGATCATCTATAATAAGACCAACGAGATGGATCATCTGATCAATGAGCTTACTTTTTATTCCAAGATCGATACCAACAGGATTCCCTATGTATTCAGCAAGCTGAATGTGGAGGACTATTTTGCCGACTGCGCGGAGGAAGTGGGACTTGAGCTGGAAACGAGAGGAATACAGCTTTATTACGCCAACTATGTGGATAAAGACGTTCTTGTGATCGCGGACGGCGAACAGATCCGCCGGGTGATCTATAATATTGTCAGCAACGCCATTAAATACATGGATAAAGAGAAAGGCGTCATACAGATCCGGGTAAAGGATGTGGGTGATTTTATACAGGTGGAGATTGAAGATAACGGCAAGGGAATTGCGGCAAAAGATCTTCCGAATATCTTTGACCGGTTCTACAGGACGGATGTTTCCAGGAATTCCTCCAAGGGAGGAAGCGGAATAGGGCTTTCTATCGTGAGGAAGATCATGGAGGATCACGGCGGCAAGGTATGGGCAACCAGCCGTGAGGGAATCGGCACTATTATGTATTTTGTTCTGAGAAAATACCAGGAGGTACCAGTGAAATGAGTAAAATACTGATTATTGAAGATGAAGAAGCGATCGCTGATCTGGAGAGGGATTATCTGGAACTTTCCGGATTCGAAGTAGAGATTGCCAACAGAGGCGATACAGGACTTGATAAGGCGATGAAAGAAGAATACGATCTGATCATTCTGGATCTCATGCTTCCGGAGGTGGACGGGTTTGATATCTGCCGGCAGATCAGAGAGGAGAAGAATACTCCGATCATCATGGTTTCCGCTAAGAAAGACGACATAGACAAGATACGGGGTCTCGGCCTCGGGGCGGACGATTATATGACCAAGCCGTTCAGCCCCAGCGAGCTGGTTGCCAGGGTGAAGGCCCATATGGACCGTTACAACCGTCTCGTAGGTTCCGGAACCGCCAAGAATGATGTGATCGAGATCAGAGGGATCAAGATCGACAAGACTGCGAGAAGAGTGTGGGTGAACGGGGAAGAGAAGACCTTTACCACCAAAGAATTCGATCTTCTTACATTCCTGGCGGAGAATCCCAACAGGGTATTTACCAAGGACGAGCTCTTCCGGGAAATATGGGATATGGAATCCGTGGGGGATATCGCCACAGTAACCGTCCATATCAAGAAGATCAGAGAGAAGATAGAATTTAATACGGCCAAGCCGCAGTATATAGAGACAATCTGGGGGGTAGGATACCGGTTTAAAGTATGATTTAGTCTTATTTCATAATAAAAACAGGATGAAATTGGATAAAACAATAAAAATCACTAAAAAATAATAAAAAATCATTGACAAATATAGAGAATGTTGATATACTGTTTTCAACAAATTAAGACAAAGTATTTTTTATGAGTATGCAAAGGAGCATGTTATATATTTAATTTCTAACTATAAGCTGCATTGATGCAAAAAGTAAGAAATACTTTTTTTGTACCCTTAATTTAATACGAAATTGTAACAAGTCAACAAATAAAAAAGAGAAAAGGAGAGAGATTTATGAAAAATCGCAAAAAACTTCTCGCAGCCCTTCTGGCAGGTGCAATGACACTTTCCATGGGCGCAACCGCATTTGCTGCAGAAGCAGAGGACGGCTACGCAGTAAAGGCTACCAACACAGAGGCAACTTCACCGGACAACGATCTGGTAATTGCCATTGAGGGAAGCGTAAGTTCCATGGATCCGGCCAACATTCCGGATACCAACGCTATCTCCGCAACCCGCGGATGCTATGAGATGCTCGTGTATTTTGATGAGAATCAGGAAATGCAGGGACAGCTTGCAGAGAGCTGGGAAGTTTCCGACGATTCCCTTACATACACCTTCCATCTCCGCGAGGGCGTGAAGTTCCACGACGGAACAGATTTTAACGCGGAAGCTGTAAAGGCAAACTACGAGCGTGTTATCGATCCGGCGAATAATTTCCGTCAGAGAAGAAACTTCATCGAAACAGCAGACGACGGTACAGAGACACCCCGTGTAGAGAGCGTAGAATGTCCGGATGATTACACTGTAATCTTCAAACTTACAAAGGCATGGTCCCCGTTCATCAACCGTCTGACACAGTTCTGTATCATCAGCCCGGCCGCTCTGGAAGAGTACGGCAACGATATCATGAACCATCCGGTAGGAACCGGCCCCTTCATCTGTACAGAATGGGAAGAGGGAGATCACACTTCTTTCGAGAAGAATGAAGATTACTGGGGCGAGCCGGCTTCTGTAGATACCGTTACCATCCGTGAGGTACCGGAGGCAGGATCTCGTACAGCTATGCTTCAGACAGGCGAAGCAGATATGGTTTATCCGATGCCTGCAGACCAGATCCAGGCGATCGAAGGCAACGACGACATCAACGTTATGACAGCAGACTCCAATATCATGAGATATGTAACTCTGAATATGAACCTGGAGCCGCTCTCTGATGTAAGAGTTCGTCAGGCTATGAACTACGCTATCGACAAAGAAGCTTATATCCAGGTTATGTATGCAGGAAACGGAACGATCGCTTCTTCTGTTGTTCCTCACATTATTCCGGGATATAAAGAGCAGGAAGCATATACCTATGATCTTGACAAGGCGAAAGAGCTTATGGAAGAAGCCGGATATGCAGACGGATTCAGCCTTACACTCTGGGGCGACAACTCTACCCAGGAGATCAAGGGTATGACATTCATCCAGCAGCAGCTTGCACAGATCAACATTGAAGTAGAAGTTCTTCCCATGGAGCCCGCTACAGTAAGCGACAAGATTTATGTTGAGCCGGAAGAAGCGGAAGTTAATATGTGGTATGTAAACTGGTCCGCATCTGACTTCACCATGGACGGATCTCTCCGTTCCCTGCTTTACAGCACCATGGCTCCGCCTACCAGCGCCAACACAGCATACTTCAACAACGAAGAGTTTGACAGTCTGTTAGACGAAGGTCTTGCAACTGCAGATCCTGACAAGCAGGCAGAGATTTATGGCCAGGCGCAGACGATCGCATGGGAAGAGTGCCCGTGGCTGTTCCTTGCAAGCGACCAGCTTCTGTACTCCACCAAGTCCTATCTCTCCGGCGCTTATGTTGCTCCGGACGGCGCGATCAGCTTTGCCAACGCAGTTCTTGCACAGTAAGGCAAACGTCTGAATCAGGCTACAATCAAATAAAATGACTGGGGCGACAGGCGCCGCAGCATAACAGAACGAAGATGTTCTGAATAGATAACTGCCGTTCAGCCGTCTGTGACCATTCACAGATGCGCGGACGGCAGTTTTTTTCTAAGGAGGTAAAAAATGGGTCGGTATTTTATTAAGCGTTTGATCAGTACCATTCCTCTTTTGCTGGTAATTTCTTTCCTGGTATTCATGTTTATCCACATGATCCCCGGTGATCCGGCGAAGCTGATCGCAGGACAGGATTCCACACAGGCAGAGGTAGAAACTGTAAGAAAACAGCTCGGGCTGGATCAGCCCCTTTTAAAACAGTATGGCCAGTATATGAAGGGCCTTGTAACCGGTGATCTTGGAGATTCCATCCGAAACGGCAAATCCGTTGTGGAAACCATCGCTCCCAGACTGAAACCGACAATTATGCTTACCGTATCCGCCATGATCTGGGCGACGATCATCGGAGTTGCGCTGGGTATCATTTCCGCCGTATTCCATGGCAGGATCCTGGATTACGTGGGAATGATCATTGCGATCTCCGGAATATCCGTTCCCAGTTTCTGGCTGGGTCTTGAACTGATACAGGGATTCTCGGTGGCTCTGAACTGGCTTCCAACAGGAGGACTGGATTCCTGGCAGAGCTACATTCTTCCCTCGCTGACAATGGGAGCCGGAATCATGGCGATCCTGGCGCGTTTTACCCGTTCCTCCATGCTGGAGACAATGCGTGAGGATTATGTGCGTACTGCCCGGGCGAAAGGCCTGAAAGAATCCCTTGTAGTTATGCGTCATGCTTTTAAGAATTCACTGATTGAGATCATCACCGTTGCAGGTCTGCAGATCGGCGGTCTTCTTTCCGGTTCCGTTATGGCGGAAACAGTTTTTTCTATTCCCGGACTGGGCCGTCTTCTGGTAGATTCCATCAACTTCCGTGACTATAAGGTAGTGCAGGCGCTGCTTCTGTTCTTCGCGGCAGAGTATATCTTCATCAATCTGATCGTGGATGTTCTCTATGGAGTGATCAACCCGAAAGTGCGTTATGATTAGGAGGGAAAAACATGGCACAGACAAATAAAAATTTAGGAAATAATAATTTTGCTGCTGCTGAAGAACTTCCCAAGGCGAAAAGCAGAGTAAAAGAATTTGTGAAGAAATTCTGCAAACGAAAAACAGCAGTGATTTCACTTATATTTATCATATTTATTATTCTTATGGCGATCATCGCTCCCTTTATTGTTCCCTACGCGCCGGATCAGCCTGATTACATGAGTCTGCTCCAGGGACCCAGTTCCACACATATCTGGGGAACAGACGAGTTCGGGCAGGATGTATTCAGCCGTCTGATGGTAGGAAGCCGGCTTTCTCTTTCCTGCGCTCTGATCGCGACCATCGTAGGTACCATAGGAGGAGTAATCCTTGGTCTTATCGCAGGTTTTTACGGAGGATTCATTGATTCTCTGATCATGAGATGCTGCGACGTGCTCTTCGCGTTCCCGGATATCCTTCTTGCCATCGCCGTTGTTGCGATCATCGGTCCCGGTATGGTCAACGTTATGATCGCCGTTGCGGTATTTACGGTGCCTTCCTTCGCCCGTATCATACGAAGCGCCACAATATCCGTCAAGGGATCCCTGTATGTGGAGGTTGCCCGTTCCCTGGGATGTAAGAACAGCCGTATCCTGTTTGTTCATGTCTTCCCCGGAACCATCCAGTCCATGATCGTAAACTTTACCATGCGTATCGGTACCGCGATCCTGGCTGCATCTTCTTTGAGCTTCCTGGGATTCGGCGCGAACGTTACAGAGCCCGACTGGGGCGCGATGCTTTCCACCGGCCGTAACTACCTGAACACAGCGCCTCATATGGTACTGTTTCCCGGTATCCTGATTTTCCTCACCGTTCTCGCGTTCAATCTTCTCGGAGACGGTCTCAGGGATACTCTGGATCCGAAGATGAACTAGGGAGGGAGAAGCCATGTCAGAAAAATTATTGGAAGTAAAAAATCTCCGCACTGAATTCAAGCGGGATAAAACATGGGTCACAGCCGTAAATAATGTTTCCTTTTCCATCAATAAAGGAGAGATTCTGGGGCTGGTAGGAGAGTCCGGATGCGGAAAATCCGTAACCTCTCTTTCTGTAATGCGTCTCCTCGCCAGAAACAGCAAGATATCCAACGGAGAAGTAATCCTTAACGGACATGATCTCTTAAAAGAAGACAAAAAAGGGATGAGAAAAGTCAGAGGACGTGAAGTGGCTATGATCTTCCAGGAGCCCATGAACTCCCTGAATCCCTGTATGAGAATTGAAACACAGCTTACGGAGGCTATTCTCCTTCATAATGATTTTTCCAAGGAGCAGGCTCACCAGAGAGCTGTTGACGTACTGAAATCCGTAGGTATCCCAGAGCCGGAGATGACTCTTAAGAGCTATCCTCATCAGCTTTCCGGCGGTATGTGCCAGCGTGTTATGATCGCTATGGCGATGTCCTGCGAACCGGAGCTTCTTATCGCGGACGAGCCCACCACCGCTCTTGACGTTACCATCCAGGCTCAGATCCTGGAACTGATGGAAGATATCCGCGCGAAGAGGAATACCGGAATCCTTATGATCACTCACGACCTGGGCGTAGTAGCGGAAATGTGCAGCAGAGTGGTTGTTATGTACGCGGGCAGGATTGTGGAGGAAGCGTCTGTTGAGGATCTGTTCGCGAATCCGAAACATCCCTATACCCAGGGACTGATCGCTTCCGTACCGAAGCTGGGAAGCGGCGTAAGCTCACTTCCCTCTATTCCCGGAAGCGTTCCGGATCTTTCCGTAATGCCCCAGGGATGTAAATTCGCACCCAGATGTAAATACGCGACAGATATCTGCCGCCAGCAGGAGCCGGAGCTTCAGACTGCAGGAGACGGCCGGAGATGCAGGTGTCACCATACAGATAATCTTGGAAAGGAGGCGTAAGGGCTATGAGCGAAACACTGGTATCTGTAAAAAATATATCCAAAACATTTGCCGCAAACAAAGGAATGTTTTCCAAGAAGAAATTCGTTCATGCTGTAAATGACGTATCCTTTGATATCAAGACCGGAGAGACATTTTCTCTGGTAGGCGAGTCCGGATGCGGAAAATCCACCACAGGAAAACTGATCGATCACCTGATCACTCCGGATTCCGGAGAGATCTGGTTTGAGGGAAAAGAAATTTCCAAAATTTCACAGAATGAGATGCGTCCTTTAAGATCCGATATCCAGATGGTATTTCAGGATCCCTACGGATCTCTGAATCCCAGAATGAAAGTTCAGGATCTTATCGGGGAACCCCTTCTTATCCATACAAATATGACGGCGGGAGAAAGACTGAAAAAAGTTCATGAGCTTCTTCAGGTTGTAGGTCTGAGCCCTTCCCACGGAGAGCGTTATCCTCATGAGTTTTCCGGCGGCCAGCGCCAGCGTATCGGTATCGCCAGGGCGCTTACCGTGAATCCCAAGCTGATCATTGCCGACGAGCCCGTATCCGCTTTGGATGTATCCATTCAGGCGCAGGTACTGAACCTTCTGCAGCAGCTGCAGGAAGAATATAATCTGACTTACCTGTTCATTTCCCATGACCTGAGCGTTGTGGAAATGATCTCAGACAGGATCGGCGTTATGTATCTGGGAACTATTGTGGAGACGGCAGACAAGAAAGAGCTTTATGCTCATCCGAAGCATCCCTATACGAGAGCTCTGCTTTCCGCCGTACCCATCCCGGATCCTGAGAAAAAATCAAAACGTATCATTCTTCAGGGTGATCTTCCCAGTCCCAGCAATCCGCCAAGCGGCTGTCTGTTCCACACAAGATGTCCGCATTGTACGGAGAAGTGCAGGACCCAGCGTCCGGAGCCGGTAGAGGTTGCACCGGGACATGTAGTGAAATGTCATTATCCGGATCTCAGTGAGACCACGATCTAGGATACCCTGATTAAGAAACCGGCGGACAGATGATTTCTGAATTCCGCCGGAACGGAAGGGAGGGGCCTATGTTTACAGAAGAGAGACATGTTGCCATTGAACAGTGCCTGCGGGAAAAGGGAAAAGTAAAGGTAAAAGAACTCAGCGAGAAATTTCAGGTTTCCGAGGACTGTATCCGCAAGGATCTTAAGACTCTGGAAAATGCGGGAAGACTGAAACGTACATACGGGGGAGCGATCCTGTCCCAGGATTATCCTCTGGAGAGAGACGTTATTGACAGACGGAATTATCATCTGGATAAAAAGAAGATCATTGCGGAAAAGGCGGTAAAGCTGATCAAAAGCAATGAAACCATTTTTCTGGATATCTCCACTACGAATATTGAACTTGCCAAGCTGCTTGCGGAATCCAGAATGAGAGTCGTGGTTGTGAGCAACATGATCGATATTCTTCAGATCCTGGTAAAAAATCCCGCGATTTCCGTGATCGGTACAGGAGGGATCATGTACCAGACCGTAAACGGTTTTATGGGAGCGGCGACGATAGAAGTGATCAAGCAGTACAGCTTTGACAGAGCTTTTCTCGGAAGCTGCGGCGTGGATATGATGGATCTGACTGTAACGACGCTTGGGGTTGAGGACGGCCTTACCAAGAAGTCTGTCGTACAGAGCAGCAGGCATAAGTACGTGGTAATGGAAAAAGAAAAGTTTTATTTTAATGATTCCTACAAATTCGCCCATTTTGACGATATCAGCGGGATCATAACAGATGAATATCCGGACAGTACCATTGTCAGCACTCTGGAGGCATCCGGGGTAAAACTTATCTGACAGGTAACTGTGGTGATGATGGAGGCATAAGATGATCAACTTAGTAAATTGCTGCAGTAAAAAGATAAAAGCGAAATTCATCGGAGAAGCGGCGCCGGAGCTTAAAGAGCTTACCGGCGCTGCGGCAAAAATCTTCCGGGGAGAATATCTTCAGACAGCATTTGTGCCGGAAAACGAAGAGAGCCTTCTTCTTCTTGTGGGAACGGGAAAACCGGGAAGAGAAAATATCCATTTAAAAGAACTGGGAGCGGCCGCGGTGAAAGCGTTCCTGGAAACGAAAATATATGATTTTTCTCTTGATATTTCCGGGATAATAAGGGAATACGGGATCAACGCCCTCAGACATATCACGGAAGGAGCCGTTCTTGGAACCTACGTGGAGAGACAGTTCAAGAAAGAAGAAAACAGGGAATATCAGATAGAGATCTGCGGCGTGCAGGAAGAACTGCTTTCGGAAGCGCAGAAGATTTTTGACGAATCGATCATTATTTCCGAGGGGATCTGTTTTGCCAGAGATATGGTGAATCTTCCCGGAAACCATCTCCGTCCCTCTGATTTTGCGGAAAATATTCTGGAATTCGTGAAGGATACAGATGTGGAGACGAAAGTCCTGGACAGAGAAAAACTGAAGGAAAAAGGCTTCGAGGCTCTCCTGGGAGTGGGAGACAGCAGCGAATTTCCTCCCTGTCTGACGGTTCTGCGCTACAGAGGCAAACCGGAAAGCGGGGAAGTGACGGCTCTGGTAGGAAAGGGAGTGACCTGCGACACAGGAGGATACTGCCTGAAACCCGGAAGCTCCATGTTGGGAATAAAAGGAGATATGGCGGGAGGCGCTGCCGTTGCGGGAGCGGTTTACGCCCTTGCCAGAAATCACGCGAAAGTGAACGCCGTCGCGGTGATCCCCATGTGCGAGAACAGGATTTCCGACGGAAGTCTTCTTCCCGGGGACGTGATATGTTCCTATTCCGGAAAAACGATCGAAATAGCCAATACAGACGCGGAAGGGCGGCTGATCCTGGCGGACGCCGTTTCCTATGCGGTGCGCGAGGAAGGCGCTACGGAGATTCTGGATATCGCTACCCTGACCGGCGCTGTTGTAAATATGTTCGGATTCACCGTGGCGGGAGTCGTAAGCGACGACGACAGTCTCTTTGAGCGTTTCCGGAACGGATTTACGAGGGCCGGGGAACGTTACTGGAGAATTCCGTTTTATGAGGAACATGAGAAGATGATCGAAAGCAGAGTCGCGGATGTTCGGAACATGAGCAGCGGCGGCTGCGGCACGATCACCGCGGGACTGTTTATCCGTGAATTCGCGGAAAAAAGGCCGTGGATCCACCTTGATATTGCGGGAACGGCATGGGTTGACGACCCTGTTTTTGCCTTCCAGTCCGCCGGAGCCACAGGAGCGGGAGTATCCTCCATTTATCAGTTCCTGTGCAGAAACTGAGAGTATTTTCAGGAGGAGAAGATATGAACGATTTTATTTTGGAAGCGTGTGTGGATTCAGTGGAGTCCGCGCTGGCGGCTGCCAGAGGCGGAGCCACCCGGCTGGAACTTTGCGGAAGCCTTGTGATCGGCGGAACAACTCCCAATCCATGGCTTTTTAAAGAAATCCGCAGACATTCGGATATCAGAATCCATGCGCTGATAAGACCGAGGTTCGGAGATTTCTGTTATACAGATGAGGAATTCATTCTGATCAGGGAAGCTGTCAAAGAGTTCCGCGATCTTGGAGCGGAAGGAGTTGTGATCGGTATCCTGAAGCCGGACGGAACCCTGAATATGGAACAGATGAAGATCCTGATGGAGGAAGCGGGAGACATGTCGGTAACTCTCCACAGGGCTTTCGACGTATGCGCGGATCCCTACGAGACTCTGGAACAGGCGGTTTCTCTTGGAATTGATACCATTCTCACATCAGGACAGAAAAATATATGTACACTGGGGACAGATCTTCTGAAAGATCTTGTGGACAGAAGCGCGGGCAGGATCGTGATCCAGGTAGGCAGCGGCGTGAACGCGGATGTGATCGAGGAAGTATATCCGAAAACAGGAGCGAGGGCGTATCACATGTCCGGCAAGATCACCCTTGACAGCACTATGAAATACCGCAAGGAAGGCGTGAACATGGGACTGCCTTCCATCAGCGAATATGAAATTTGGAGAACAGATGAAGAAGCTGTCCGCAAAGCCAGACAGGTTCTGGACAGACTGCAGGGAGAATAGGATATGGGAGAATTTCTGAAAGAAAACAGAGAACGGATCGTCCGTGGATATCACGAGACTGTACAGAGATTTCCCGCTGTATTTGAAGAGATCAATGTCAGGATGGAAAGTCTGGATCCGGAGATCCGCCTTGCCATGCAGTATCTTTACATGACAATGCCTTACAGCGATATCGGTAATTATTCATTTGATATCTTTCTTGATTACGCGGAAAACAGTGTAAAGATATGGAGAGAATATGAGGCGGTCAGGGCGCTTCCGGAAATGATCTATCTGAATTATGTTCTTTACCACAGGGTAAATGAAGAGGAGATCGCTCCCTGCCGGAGACTTTTCTCTTCAGAAATCCATGACTTCATGGAAAAAAACGGAAGTTCTGATCTGCTGGAAGAGAAAAACAGAAAATCCGCGGCGGAAGAAGTAAACTACTGGTGCGCCCAGGAAGCTACCTATCACTGCAGCGACGACAGGACGCTGTCCGCCCTGGCCGTATACCGCAGAGGAAACGGACGGTGCGGAGAAGAATCCGTGTTTACAGTGAACGCGATGAGGAGTATCGGAATTCCGGCCAGACAGGTATACGCGCCGAAATGGTCCCACTGTGACGACAATCATGCCTGGGTGGAAATCTGGCATGAGGGCGTATGGTATTTTCTCGGCGCATGCGAACCTGCTCCCCTGAATCACGGATGGTTTACAAATGCGTCATCCAGGGCCATGATGGTCCACTCCAGATGGTTTGACACTGTTTCCTCCGGCGGGGAAGAAACAGGAAAAGAGGGCATGGTGACCATGCTGAACGAACTCCGGAGATATGCCAGGACTGCGGAGATCTGTGTTAAAGTCCTTGACAGGGATGAAAGACCGGTTAAAGGCGCCCATATATATTTCCAGGTACTGAATTACTCGGAATTTGCTTCTGTTGCCCGCGGGGTGACAGATGAGAACGGCGAATGCAGGCTGACGACAGGATCCGGAAGCCTTGCTCTCCAGATTGTTTACAAAGAGTGGTGGGAATGTGTCTTTGCCGACACAAGATCCTGCACACAGTATACGGTTGTAGTTGGAAAGGATAAAAAAGAAGAAAATGTCTGGACGGAAACGGATATGTTCGCTCCTCTGGACGCTCCGGTGAATCCTTCCACCATGACTTCCGGACAGAAAGAAGAAAGGGACGCCCGCCTGGAAAAGGCGGCGGCATACCGAATTTCCCGGAAGGAAAACTGGAAAAATCCGGAATGTGAAAAATTCCTGCGGGGAGAATCCGGGGAGGACGCGGCAGACGGAGACGCTCTTGACACACTGCGCGGCGAACTTCTGGAAGTTCTCACAGAAAAAGACAGGACAGATCTCAGAGCGGAGGTTCTGGAGGAACATCTGAAATATGCACTTCCCTACGAGGAGAATATGGAGCACAATCTGTTTGTATCCTGTGTCCTGAACCCCAGAGTGGACGACGAAGTGCTGATGAAATACAGGGGAGCGGTGGAAAACGCCTTCACAGAAGAAGAGAAGGATCTGTTCCGCGAAGATCCCCGTATGATATGGGAAACCGTTGATAAGAAGATCACTTCCGTGCCGGAAAAAGAAAGGGAAAGCGTGATTACCACTCCTGCGGGATGTCTGAAAACAGGAACAGGAAGTGCCCGTTCCAAAAAGATCCTCGCCGCGGCGATCGCCAGAACTCTGGGGATCCCTGCCAGGCTGAATCCGGAAGACCGTTCCGTGGAATACTGGAAAGACGGCGCTTTCGTCCACATGGTTCCGGGAAGACAGAAAAACTGCCGGATAAAACTGTCGTCAGGAGACGGTACGGTATGGAAGTATTTCCAGAACTGGTCCATGGGAAAACTGGAAAACGGAGTGTATACATCCCTGCGTCTGGGCGATCTCCCATGGAAAGACGGGATGCTGGAAGTGGACCTGGAAGAGGGAAGCTACCGTATCGTCACATCCAACAGACTTCCCAACGGAAATATTTTCGCGTATCTTTATCATTTTTCGGTGAAGGCCGGAGAAGAAAAACAGGCGGAATTGATCCTGCGCAAAGCAGATCTTGGAGATATGCTGGAAAATATCAGCCTTCCGGAATTTGAACTGAGAAAAGATGAAGAGGGAACAGAAAAAGTAAAAGCTTCCGATCTGACAGAAGAAGGAAAGCATATTCTGATGTTCCTGGAGGAGAGCCGGGAACCCACGGAGCATATTCTCAACGAAATGATGGAGCAGGAAAACGCTTTTAAAGCTCATGAATCAAAGATTATCTTTGTGGTACAGAGCGGGGAAGCGCTGAACGATCCCACCATTAAGAAAACCCTTTCTGTTTTTCCGGAGATCAGGGTTTACTACGACCGTTTTGAAGATCATATCGAGCTTCTTGGAAGAAGGATGTATGTGGACCACGAGAAACTCCCGCTGATCATCGTGACAGATGGCAGACTGAACGGCATTTATGCCGCCAGCGGTTATAATGTGGGAACAGGAGACATGCTCCTTCGTCTGATGTGATCCGTTATGAATCTTCTGTAGCGGCTTCAGAGTGTTTTGTGTTATAATAGGTGACAGAAAATATAAAGGGGGATTGCAGTTATGAAAATTTACTGCGGAAAAGATTATAAGGAGATGAGCCGTATAGCGGCAAATATCATCTCCGCGCAGATTATCCTGAAACCGGACTGTGTGCTTGGACTTGCCACAGGTTCAACGCCGGTGGGCACATATGAGAATCTCGTGGAATGGTATAAACAGGGAGATCTTGATTTCTCTCAGGTGACAAGTGTGAACCTGGACGAGTACAAAGGCCTTTCCGGAGACAATGATCAGAGCTACCGTTACTTTATGAACAAGAATCTCTTTGATCATGTAAATATCGACAAGAGCAGGACTTTTGTTCCCAACGGACTTGAGCCGGACAGTGAGAAAGCAAGCAGAGAATACGATGAGATCATTGAGAGCGTAGGAGGAGTGGATCTTCAGCTTCTGGGGATCGGACATAACGGACATATCGGTTTCAACGAGCCGGCAGACGAATTCTGCAAGGGAACACACTGCGTGGATCTGACGGCGAGCACTATTGAGGCAAACAAGCGCTTCTTCGAAAAAGAGGAAGACGTTCCCCGTCAGGCTTATACAATGGGAATCGGAACGATCATGAAGGCGAAAAAGATTCTTCTTGTAGCCTCCGGGGCGGACAAGGCGGAGATCATCGCGAAATCCCTTACCGGACCGGTTACTCCCCAGGTTCCGGCGTCTATCCTGCAGTTCCACAACGACGTGACTGTGGTATGCGACGAGGCTGCGTTCAGCAAACTGAAATAATCATGAAAAGACTGTATAAAAAGCTGGAAGAATACGCAAAAACGGATTACTACCCCTTCCACATGCCGGGGCATAAAAGAAATCCCCTGTCTGTGGCAGGGGATTTTCCCGTTGAAAGGGATATTACAGAAATACATGGATTTGATAATCTTCATCATCCGGAGGGAATCATAAGAGAGGCGGAAGAGGCCGCGGCGTCTCTTTACGGGACCAAAGAAAGTTTTTACAGTGTCAACGGAAGTACGGCGGCGATACTGTCCGCCGTATCGGCAGCCGTAAAAAAAGAAGGGCATATCCTTATAGCCAGAAACTGCCACAAGGCCGTTTATCATGCGGCCTATCTCCGGGGACTGAAGGTATCCTGCATTTATCCCCGGGAAGATTCCGAACTGGGGATAAACGGAGGAATCTCTCCGGAAGATGTGGAAAACTGTCTTAACAGCGGCAAAGATATCGAAGCCGTCCTGATCACTTCGCCAACCTACGACGGAGTTGTATCTGATGTAAAAGGCATAGCGGAGACTGTCCACAGGTTTGGGATTCCTCTTATCGTGGACGAGGCCCATGGAGCGCATTTCCCCTTCTCCGGATATTTCCCGGAGTCCGCCCTGGGTCTGGGCGCGGATATCGTGATCCACAGTGTGCACAAAACCCTGCCGTCCATGACGCAGACTGCCCTTCTCCACAGATGTACAGACAGAGTTGACAGGGATCTTCTCGTAAGATTTATGGGAATCTATCAGAGCAGCAGTCCTTCTTATATTCTCATGGCCGGGATCGACGCCTGTATGGATATGATATCGAAGAACGGGGACAGAATGTTCCGGGAATATACGGAAAATCTGGACCATGTGCGAAAACGCCTGTGCGGATGCGGCTGTATCCGGCTGATAACGCCGGAAAAAAACAGAGAGAAGGGGATTTTTGATTACGACAGGTCGAAGATCCTGCTGTCCACTGTGCACAGTTCTCTCAACGGAAGACAGCTTCACCGGATCCTCAGAGAAGAATTTCATCTGGAGATGGAAATGGAAGCGGAGAACTATGTGCTCGCCCTTACTTCTCCGGGAGATACAAAGGAAGGTTTTGACCGTCTCCTGAAAGCGGTTGAAGAAATCGACCGCAGAGAATCGTTAAAAGAAATAAAGACGGAACAGAAGGAAAATACCGCGGCCTGCTGCAGAATGAAATCTTTTATGAAGATCAGCGAGGCTATGGACGCGCCAAAGGTAAGGATTCCGCTGGAAGAGAGCGTGGGAAGGATCTCTGCGGAATTTGCGTATCTTTATCCTCCAGGTATACCGCTTATCGTTCCGGGAGAAGAGATCACTGGACTTTTTGTACAAAATATGAGAAGATACGTGGAAGAAGGATTTGACCTTCAGGGTCTCAGCGATATGTCGGACAGAACGATCTGCGTACTTTCTGATCGTGCGGCCGGTTCGGAATGACAATAGCGGCCGAAAGATAACGCCGGATCCCTGAAGGAAACATTACAGGGAAGATAAAAGACAGTATGGGAAAAATATTTTATATCATGGGAAAGAGCGCTTCGGGAAAAGATAAAATATATTCGATACTTCTGGCGGACCGGGAACTGGACCTCCGGAAAATGGTGCTCTATACAACGCGTCCCGTCCGTGAAGGAGAAGAAAACGGAAAACAGTATTTTTTTACCGACGACAAAAAACTGGAAGAATTCCGTGAATCCGGAAAACTGATCGAAAGCCGTTCCTACCATACGGTACATGGTATCTGGACATATTTTACCGCCGACGACGGCCAGGTAAAGCTGAACGAAGCCGATTATCTGGGAATAGGAACTCTGGAATCTTACCGTCAGCTGAAAGAATATTACGGAGAGGAAAATGTGCTTCCCATATATATCCAGGTAGAGGACGGGGAGAGGCTGAGAAGAGCTCTCGTGCGGGAACAGAAACAGGAAGAACCGAAATATACGGAGATGTGCCGCCGTTTTCTGGCGGATCAGGAGGATTTTTCGGAGGAAAATATCGCCGGTGCGGGAATCAGGATCCGGTTTGAAAACGACGATCTGGATATATGTGTCAAAAATATTTCAGATTATATAAAAAATCACGCATAAAGAAAAATAGTTTTTATTAACAAATAAAGTATGATATAATGAAGTATATACAGCGAACAAAGTTTCGTTTGACATAAAATACAAGTGAGGTGATTCTGAATGGTTGGTTTCAATGAGATTATCGGACATGAAGAGATCATAAGACATTTAAAGAATGCAATGAAGACCGGAAAGATTTCTCACTCTTATATGTTTTCCGGACGTCCGGGATCCGGCAAGAAGCTTCTTGCCGCCACATATGCCATGACGCTTCAGTGCGAGGCGGGGGGAACAGAGCCGTGTCAGAAATGCGATTCCTGTAAGAAGGCGCTGGGAAAGAATCATCCGGACATCATTTATGTGAATCATGAGAAACCGGGGATCATCAGTATCGACGAGATCAGGGATCAGGTGATCTCTGACGTGGCGATAAAGCCGTACTGCAGTCCTCATAAGATATATATCATTCCGGATGCGGAGATGATGACGGTACAGGCACAGAACGCCCTTCTGAAGACCATCGAAGAGCCGCCGGAATATGCGGTGATCATGCTGCTGACCGCCAATGCGGATGCGCTGCTTCCCACGATCCAGTCCCGCTGCGTGCGTCTGGATCTCAAAGTTGTGGATGACAGCCTTGTGAAGAAGTATCTCATGGAGCGTCTTCATGTGCCGGATTACCAGGCGGAGATAGATGCCTCTATTGCCCAGGGAAGTATCGGCAGGGCGAAGGAGGCGGCCACTTCGGAGGAATTTTCCAAGATTACCGAGAATGCTCTGAAGATACTGAAATATGCCAATACCATGGAGGTTTATGAACTGGCGGACGAGATCAAAACTCTTTCTGCCGAGAAGAACAATATCGGAGATTATCTGGATATTTTTCAGTTCTGGTTCCGCGACGTCCTTATGTTTAAGGCTACAAGAGAGATCGATAATCTGGTATTCAAGCAGGAAATTAATTTTATCAGGGAACAGGCAAGCCAGCGTTCCTATGAAAATCTGGAAAAGATCCTTGAGGCAATCGAGAAGACAAAAGTACGTCTCAAAGCAAATGTAAACTTTGAGCTTGCCCTTGAGCTTCTTTTCCTGACCATCAGGGAGAGATAATCAGAATGACAAAAGTAGTAGGCATCAGATTCCGTAATGTGGGAAAAGTTTATTATTTTAATCCTAAAGGATATAAGATGAAGGCAGGAGATCATGTTATTGTGGAGACTGCCCGGGGAATAGAATACGGCCGTGTGGTCCTGGAGCCGAAGGAGGTTGGCGAGGATGAAGTGGTTCACCCGCTGAAAGAAGTTCTCCGTGTGGCTACGGCGGAAGATGACGAAAGAGAAAAGCAGAACCGGATCAGGGAGAAGGATGCTTTTAAGATCTGCCAGAAAAAGATCCGCGAGCATGGTCTGGAAATGAAACTGATCGATGCGGAATATACCTTTGACAACAATAAGGTGCTGTTTTATTTTACTGCGGACGGAAGAATTGATTTCCGCCAGCTGGTTAAGGATCTGGCGGCAATTTTCAAGACCAGGATCGAGCTTCGGCAGATCGGCGTAAGAGATGAGACAAAAATTCTGGGAGGTATCGGTATCTGCGGCAGATGTCTCTGCTGCCATACTTATCTGACAGAATTTGCGCCGGTATCCATTAAGATGGCTAAGGAACAGAACCTGTCTCTGAATCAGACGAAAATATCCGGAGTATGCGGAAGGCTGATGTGCTGTCTGAAGAATGAACAGGAGACATATGAGGAACTGAATAAAAAACTTCCCGGAACAGGGGATACTGTAACTCTGCCCGACGGCATGCAGGGAACGGTTCAGAGCGTAAATGTGCTGAGACAGCTGGTGAAAGTGATTGTCGAGGTTAATGATGAGAAAGAAATACAGGAATTTCCGGCATCAGAACTGAAATTCCGTCCCAGAAAGAAAAAAGTCAAAGTTACTGAGAAGGAAATGAAGGAACTGAAGAAACTGGAAGATGAAGAAGGAGATTCCAAAGGTCATGGAAAAAAATCCGCGGAATAATCTGATCATGCAGGGAGAGCGGCTGGACGACCTCCAGAACGGGTACTATGTTATCCAGAATCCGGATAAATTCTGTTTCGGAATGGATGCTGTGCTGCTGTCCGGTTTTGCCAGAATCAGAAAAAATGAAAAAGTTCTGGATATGGGGACAGGAACGGGGATCATTCCTATACTTCTGCGTGCAAAGACGGAAGGCGAACATTTTACAGGACTTGAAATTCAGGAAGAATGCGCGGATATGGCAAGAAGAAGCGTGGCCCTTAACGGCCTGGAGCCGGAGATAGACATTGTCTGCGGTGATATAAAAGAAGCTGCTGAGATTTTCGGAGCAGCTTCTTTTCATGTAGTAACGTCCAATCCGCCTTATATGATCGGGAAGCACGGTCTTACCAATCCCCACATGGCGAAAGCCATCGCAAGACATGAGATCCTGTGTACTCTGGAGGATGTAGTCGGCCAGGCTGCGAAAGTCCTTACAGACAGAGGAAGGTTTTATATGGTACACAGGCCTTTCCGTCTGGCGGAGATCTTTCAGGTTTTGACGAAGTACAGGCTGGAGCCAAAGCGTATGCAGCTGGTATATCCCTTTATCGACAGGGAGCCCAACATGGTACTGATCGAGGCGTGCAAAGGGGGAAATCCCAGGATCCAGGTGGATCCGCCGGTGATCGTGTACAGAAAACCCGGAGAATATACGGAGCAGATACTGAAGATTTACGATATGATCTGATGTCGTACCCCAGTTCCCAACAGAGGAAGAAGGAAAAATATGAACGGAAAATTATTTTTGTGCGCAACGCCCATAGGCAATCTTGAGGATATCACTCTCCGTGTTCTGCGTACTCTCAAAGAGGCCGATCTGATCGCGGCGGAGGACACGAGGAACAGCATCAGGCTTCTGAACCATTTTGAGATCAGAACGCCTATGACCAGCTATCATGAATACAACAAAATCGAGAAAGCCCGTACCCTGATTGAAAAAATGCAGTCAGGAATGAATATAGCCCTGATCACGGACGCGGGAACTCCTGGGATTTCCGATCCGGGAGAGGAACTGGTGAGGATGTGCTATGAGGCCGGAATCGAGGTGACTTCTCTTCCGGGTCCCGCGGCGTGCGTTACAGCCCTTACTTTATCCGGGCTTCCCACAAGAAGATTTGCCTTTGAGGCTTTTCTGCCTATGGAGAAAAAAGAACGCAGGGAAATCCTCGAGGAACTTGTGAATGAAACAAGGACGATCATTCTTTACGAGGCGCCCCACAAACTTATAAGAACGCTGAAAGATCTGAGAGAAGTTCTGGAAAACAGGAGAATGACCCTTTGCAGGGAGCTGACAAAAAAACATGAGACTGCGTTCCGTACAACCATCGACGATCTGATCGCATATTATGAGAATGAAAAACCTCTGGGCGAATGTGTTCTGGTGATCGAAGGGAAAAGCCGCCGGGAGATCAGGGAGGAGAAGGCGGCATCCTGGGAAGAGATCTCCCTGGAGGAACATATGGAGATCTATGAGAAACAGGGACTTTCCCGGAAAGACGCCATGAAGCAGGTGGCGAAGGACAGAGGAATATCAAAAAGGGACGTGTATCAGCAGCTTATCTAAAAATTAATGGCAGAAACAGCCTTTTTGTGCTATAATAAATTTGTATTAGTATGTCTTTTTGAGTAATTGCCGCAGTAAATGCGGCAATTAATATGAAATACCAGGGACATATCTGGTTCACCGCGGCAAACGCGGGAATAAATTTGAAAATACAGGAGGAAGTACATGGGCGGAGAGAATACAGAGTACGGAGCGGATCAGATTCAGATCCTGGAAGGACTGGAAGCTGTGCGTAAAAGACCGGGAATGTACATCGGAAGTACATCAAGCCGGGGCCTGCATCATCTTGTATATGAAATCGTAGATAATTCAGTAGATGAAGCGCTGGCGGGATACTGTACAGAAATTCATGTAACGATTAATCCTGACAATTCTATTACAGTTGTAGATAACGGAAGAGGAATTCCCGTAGGGATCAACCATAAGGCGGGAATCCCTGCAGTTGAAGTTGTATTTACCATTCTTCACGCCGGCGGCAAATTCGGCGGCGGGGGATATAAAGTTTCCGGAGGCCTCCACGGAGTGGGCGCTTCTGTTGTAAACGCTCTTTCGGAATGGCTGATGGTTACAATCTGTCATGAAGGCAAGAAATATCAGCAGAGATATGAGAGAGGACACACCATGTATCCTCTTAAAGTCGTGGGAGACTGTGATCCGGAAATGACGGGAACCAGGGTGGATTTTCTTCCGGACAAAGAGATTTTCGAGGAAACAGTTTTTGATTATGACATCCTGAAACAGCGCCTCCGGGAGATGGCGTTCCTGACAAAAGGCCTGAAGATCATTCTCACAGATACAAGAGAAGATTCCCAGAAAGAAAAAACTTTTCACTATGAAGGCGGTATCCGGGAATTCGTGACATATCTGAACAGAAGCAAAGAACCTCTGTATCCGGACGTTATTTACTGCGAAGGAGAAAAAGACGGGGTCGCTGTGGAAGTCGCCATGCAGCACAACGATTCCTACACAGAGAATACTTACGGTTTTGTCAATAACATCAATACGCCGGAGGGCGGAACGCATATCATGGGCTTCCGCAACGCTCTGACGAAAACATTCAACGATTATGCCAGAAAGAATAAATTACTGAAAGACAGCGAGCCGAATCTCAGCGGAGACGATATCAGAGAGGGTCTTACGGCGATCGTAAGCGTTAAGATAGAAGAACCGCAGTTCGAGGGGCAGACGAAGCAGAAACTTGGAAACAGCGAAGCCAGAGGCGCGGTGGATTCCGTAGTAAGCCGGCAGCTGGAGATTTTCCTTGAACAGAATCCTGTTGTAGCCAAAGCCACTGTTGAGAAATCTGTCCTCGCGCAGAGGGCGCGGGAAGCGGCCCGCAAAGCAAGGGATCTCACAAGAAGGAAATCAGCTCTTGACGGCATGTCTCTTCCGGGCAAGCTTGCGGACTGTTCCGACAAGGATCCGAAGAACTGCGAGATCTATATCGTAGAGGGAGATTCCGCGGGCGGTTCCGCCAAAACCGCGAGAAACCGCGCGACACAGGCGATCCTTCCGTTGAGGGGCAAGATCCTTAATGTGGAGAAGGCCCGCCTGGACAAGATATACGGAAATAAAGAGATCAAGGCGATGATCACGGCTTTTGGCACAGGTATCCATGAGGACTTTGATATTTCAAAACTCCGGTATCATAAGATCATTATCATGACAGATGCCGATGTGGACGGCGCCCATATCGCCACCCTTCTTCTGACGTTCCTGTATCGTTTTATGCCGGAGCTGATCAAACAGGGATACGTGTATCTGGCGCAGCCCCCTCTTTATAAGATCGAGAAAAACAAAAAGGTCTGGTATGCTTACGATGATGCGGAGCTGAACCGGATCCTTGAGGAAATAGGCCGCGACAACAATAATAAGATACAGCGGTACAAAGGACTTGGAGAAATGGACGCGGAGCAGCTCTGGGAAACCACCATGGATCCGGAGAAGCGAATTCTCTTAAGAGTCACTATGGATGAGTCTGCTACTTCAGAGATTGACCTGACGTTTACGACTCTGATGGGAGACAAAGTAGAGCCAAGACGAGAGTTTATCGAAGAAAACGCAAGATTTGTAGAAAATCTGGATATCTAGGAGAATAAAAAATGGAAGACAATATTTTTGATAAAGTCCATGAGGTGGATCTGCAGAAAACCATGGAAAAGTCGTATATCGACTATGCCATGAGCGTTATCGCGTCCCGTGCTCTTCCGGATGTAAGGGACGGACTGAAACCGGTGCAGAGAAGAGTTCTGTATTCCATGATCGAGCTGAATAACGGCCCGGATAAACCGCACCGTAAATGCGCCCGTATCGTCGGCGATACCATGGGTAAATATCATCCCCACGGCGACAGTTCTATTTACGGCGCCCTTGTAAATATGGCGCAGGACTGGTCCACCAGATATCCTCTGGTAGACGGTCATGGGAACTTCGGTTCCGTAGACGGCGACGGAGCCGCGGCGATGAGGTACACGGAAGCCCGTCTCAGCAAGATATCCATGGAGATGCTGGCTGATATCAATAAGAATACGGTTGATTTTCAGCCGAACTTTGACGAGACGGAGAGAGAGCCGGTAGTGCTTCCCTCCCGTTATCCCAATCTTCTGGTAAACGGAACTTCCGGAATCGCGGTAGGTATGGCGACGAATATCCCGCCGCATAACCTCCGGGAAGTGGTCAATGCGGTTGTAAAGATTATCGATAATATTATCGAGGAGCAGAGGGAGACCACTATAGAAGAGCTTCTGGAGATCGTGAAGGGACCGGATTTCCCCACAGGGGCAACGATCCTTGGAAACAGAGGGATTGAAGAAGCGTACCGTACCGGAAGAGGCAAGATCCGCGTCCGTGCGGTGACGAATATTGAGACTCTGCCCAACGGCAAATCACGGATCATTGTAACGGAGCTTCCCTATCTTGTGAACAAAGCCCGTCTTATTGAGAAGATTGCAGAGCTTGTCCGCGAGAAGAAAATTGACGGGATCACGGATTTGAACGACCATTCCAGCAGGGAAGGCATGCGGATCTGTATAGACCTGCGCAAAGACGCCAATGCGAACGTGGTGCTGAACCAGCTTTATAAACATACCCAGCTTCAGGATACTTTCGGCGTGATCATGCTCTGTTTGGTATCCAACAGGGGAAGCCTGGAACCGAAGGTTCTGAACCTGTCAGAAATGCTGAAGTATTATCTGGCGCATCAGGAGGATGTTGTAACCAGAAGGACTCAGTACGATCTGAATAAAGCGCAGGAGCGCGCTCATATTTTGGAGGGTCTTCTCAAGGCGCTTGACAACATTGACGAAGTGATCCGTATCATCAGGGGATCCAGAAGCGTTCAGATCGCGAAACAGGAACTGATGGACCGCTTTGAGCTGACAGACGTACAGGCTCAGGCGATCGTGGATATGCGTCTCCGCGCTCTCACAGGTCTGGAAAGAGAGAAACTGGAGACCGAGTACGCGGAACTTATGGAAAGAATCCGTAAATTAAAAGCAATCCTTGCGGACAGGAATCTCCTTCTCAGAGTGATACGGGAAGAGATCCTTGCTATTTCCGAGAAATACGGGGATGACAGAAGAACCGCTATCGGTTTTGACGCCTACGATATTTCCATGGAAGATATGATCCCCAAGGAAAACACGGTTATAACCATGACGAAACTTGGTTATATCAAGAGAATGACCGTCGATAACTTCCGCAGCCAGAACAGGGGCGGCAAGGGTATCAAGGGCATGCAGACCCTGGAGGATGATTATATCGAAGAACTGATGATGACCACTACGCATCATTATGTAATGTTTTTTACCAATACCGGGCGGGTATATCGTCTTAAGGCTTACGAGATCCCGGAAGCGGGAAGGACGGCCAGAGGTACGGCGATCATCAATCTTCTCCAGCTGATGCCGGATGAAAAAATCACAGCGGTTATTCCTATTAACCGGTTTGAGGAAGGCCAGTATCTGATGATGGCTACCCGAAACGGTCTTGTTAAGAAAACGCCCATACAGGAGTACGCAAATGTCCGGAAGGTTGGTCTTGCGGCAATCGCGCTCCGGGATGATGATGAACTGATTGAAGTAAAGGCTACCAATAATAAGAAAGATGTTATTCTGGTAACGAAGTACGGACAGTGCATCCGATTTAAGGAAACAGATGTGAGAAGTACAGGAAGGGTTTCCATGGGCGTCAGAGGAATCAATCTGGCTGACGGAGACGAAGTGGTTGCCATGCAGCTGAATTCCCAGGGATATTATCTTCTGGTCGTTTCAGAGAACGGCATGGGTAAAATGACTTCCATCAGTGAATTTGCTGTTCAGAACAGAGGCGGCAAAGGCGTGAAATGTTATAAGATCACAGAGAAAACCGGAAATGTGATCGGCGCCAAGGCTGTTAATGAAGAGAACGAGATCATGATGATCAATACAGAGGGAATCATTATCCGTCTGCAGTGCTCGGATATCTCCATTCTGGGAAGAATCACGTCAGGAGTGAAGTTAATCAATCTTCCTGACGGCGTTACAGTTGCAAGTTTCGCGAAAGTCAGAGAAAAAGAAGAAGAAAAAAGAACTGATGACAGCAGTGAAACAGCAGGAGAAAAAGCAGAAGAGACTGCAGAACCTGCGAAAGAAGATAATATACCATCAGAAGAGTAAGAGGTAAACAATAGTTATGGATAAGGAGAAAACCGTCAGACGTTCAGGAAGTGCGCGGCGGCGGACATCAGTAAAGAACAAACCATCAGAGAATAAGGGAAGGCGTCCTGCAAAGGCGCCTTCGATGAAACTGCCGGATATAAGGATCATCGGAGGAGCAGTACTGGTTGTTGCATTGATCGTTATACTGGTCCTGGGCTTCAGAGGATGCGGTGTGAGTCATAAGACACCGGAAGGAGTAGTACGGGCATTGGTTGAATCTTATGGCAGTGGCAGTGAAAGAAAAATCAGGGACTGTTATGGAGTAAAAAAAGCAGATGATGATCTTCAGAATGAGATTACAGCTACCATCGAGTATTTTAAGGCACATGATCCAGAGAAAATCGAGATAAGTGACTGTAATATAATTTATGAAGACGGCGATTATACATACGTATATATTGTATACGGGTTCAATCTGAAAAATGGAGAAACATATCCCTGCATCAGTACCTACATGACTCAGAAAAAAGACGGCAAGTATTATGTGCTTGCACCTTCGGAAATAACGGATGAACTGAGTACGCAGGCGGCAGAGAAGTATGCTTCTTTTATGCAGACAGATGCGTATAAAGATTATGTCACTGCATATGAAACTTTTACAAAAAAGAATCCGGGATATGAAGAGAAGTTTGCCGCAGAACTGAACTGATTACGATCTGTTAAGGAGTGGAAGCGTTAAAATGAAAAGAATTATAATGATGGTACTGAGAAATATTCTTCTTGTTCCTTTTGCTTGGTGCAAACTCTGCTGGTATGCAGCCCATGCCGATCAGTATCCTGAAGATAAATTATATGCTCTTCTCAAACAGATTGACAGACGTGCAAATAAGGGCGGGAACATTACCATTAAGGCCAGCGGGATAGAAAACATACCAAAAGAAAACGGATTTATTTTTTATCCGAATCATCAGGGCCTTTATGATGTACTTGCTATTATAGAAGTATGTCCTGTTCCTTTTTCTGTTGTTGCAAAACAGGAAGTAAAAGATATTCCTTTTCTTAAACAGGTTTTTACTTGCATGAAAGCTTTTTTTATAGACAGAGAAGATATAAAACAATCCATGCAGATAATTATCAATGTAACGAAGGAAGTAAAAAAAGGACGAAACTATCTGATTTTTGCAGAGGGAACCAGGAGTAAACATGGAAATCATCCGCAGGAGTTCAAAGGAGGAAGCTTTAAGGCGGCTATGAAGGCTAAATGCCCCGTGGTGCCGGTGGCTCTGATCGATTCGTATAAGTCTTTTGATACAGGATCTGCGGCGCCTTTAACAGTACAGGTGCATTTTCTGGAACCCATACCTTATGAAGAATATAAGGATATGAAATCCACAGAGATCGCAGAAGAGGTAAAGCGCAGAATCGAAGAGGTGATCAAAAGCAACGGAGGATGGGATTGATATGCTCTGTCGGTTCTTTATAAAATAAGGATAAAATTCTGAATGCCCCGGTCAGATCCGGGGCATTTTTATATACGAAAATAACATCGTCTGAAGCTGTTTGTTTCTGCCAGGTTAATGCCGGAAAAATAAATAAAAAAATGTAAAAAACGGTTGACAATGCATTATCTGTTATGTATAATAAACACTGCGTTTCAAATGAAAACGTCTTCAAATTGCATAAGAAATTATGAATTCGGAGTCTGGAGAAGTACTCAAGAGGCCGAAGAGGTGCCCCTGCTAAGGGTATAGGTCGGGTAACCGGCGCGAGGGTTCAAATCCCTCCTTCTCCGTTTGAAGTTTTTAAAAAACTTCAAAAAAGGTATTGACAATCGCAAGCGATTGTAATATAATGAATAAGCTGTCTGAGAGACAGAGAACCTTGATAACTAAACAGTGAGACACATACGAT
>ERZ1090864.197-NODE-197-length-33230-cov-6.740678_pt1 | contig 33230 bp, 33 predicted proteins | sample MGYA00478479_ERZ1090864 | MGnify/ENA primary metagenome ERZ1090864 (study PRJEB33644, sample SAMEA5815743) | chicken gut metagenome | biome: Chicken; feature: Gastrointestinal Tract; material: Caecum | place: Ireland | collected 2019-01-01 | study: A study of the...
CACGCAATTTTTTAGATTACAATAGGGATTTTATTTTTTTTGTATTTTAATAATTTTGTAAAATTTATCTTGACATTACAAAATTGATTCATCAATGGAACGATCTTGCAGCGGCCTTGGCAAAATCACACGACGGCGCATAGGCTATAGGGCAGCCATTCCACATGCAGCCATTTTTCCGCAGGAAGTTCCCGCAGAGGAACGGCAGGAGGCTGCGAGACGGAACTTTTCATTGGGAGGTGAAGCTGCTGTGCAAACAAGACAAACGCTCGCCCGGCTGCGCCCCGGCGAAAAGGCGGTGGTGCGCGATTTGCAGGTGGACGGCGATATGCGCAGGCGGCTACAGGACATTGGCATGGTTGACGGTACCACGGTCGAATGCGTGCAGAGAAGCCCGCTGGGCGATCCGTCTGCATACTGGATTCGCGGGGCGGTGATCGCACTGCGCCGGGAGGACGCCAGTGCGGTGCAGGTGGAACGCCTGCGGTGAAGGAGGACGGTGATGGAAACAATGTACGAAAGCGCGCTGCCCCAAGTGGTGCAGAAGCGGCGCGCGTCCGACCGCGTGGTGGCGTTGGCCGGAAATCCCAATGTGGGCAAGAGTACGATTTTCAATGCCTTGACAGGCATGAAGCAGCACACGGGCAACTGGCCGGGCAAAACCGTCAGCAGCGCGCAGGGGTACTGCCAGCGGCACGGACAGGGATATGTGTTGGTGGATGTGCCGGGGTGCTACTCGCTGCTCGCGCATTCCGCAGAAGAAGAGGTCGCACGGGATGTCCTTTGCTTTGATCATCCGGACGCTGTGATCGTCGTGTGCGACGCGACCTGTCTGGAGCGCAACTTGAATCTTGCACTGCAAATCCTGGAGGCCACGCCGCACGTGGTGGTCTGTGTCAACTTGATGGACGAAGCCCGGCGCAAAAACATCCGGGTGGATTTAAAGCTGCTGTCGCGCCGGTTGGGCGTTCCGGTTGTGGGCACTGCGGCGCGCAGCAAGCGGGGGCTGGACCATTTGATTGATGCGCTGGGAGGAGCCTTCGGCGCACCGTCCACACAAGTGGCACGCGTGCAGTACCCGGCCTATTTGGAGGAGCCACTGGTGCGTGAAATCGAGCCGGCGGTGCGCCGCGTCTGTGGGGACCGGCTGGATGCGCGCTGGGTAGGCGTGCGCCTGCTGGATGGAAACGCGTCCATTTTGCAGTCGTTGAGCGAGCGGCTGGGCTTCGACATCACTGCTGCGCCGGAGATCGCCGCCGCGCTGCGGAGCGTGCGCGCCGATCTGGCACAGCAGGAGATTTCTCCCCAAAAGGTCAGCGACGACATCGCGGGCGCCTGCGTGCAGACGGCAGAGCGGTTGTGCAAAGGCGTGATTCTTTGTGAGGACGGCTATGCCCGTCGGGACCGGCGGTTGGATCGCCTGTTCACCAGCAAGGCCACGGGCTTCCCGATTATGTTCCTGCTGCTGCTCGCGGTCTTTTGGATTACCATTTCCGGCGCAAACTACCCGTCGCAGCTATTAAGCAGTGGGCTGTCCTGGGTGGAAAATCAGCTGGCGGTGTTTTTGACAGGGGCCGGCGCCCCGGCCGCTGCAGTGGACCTGGTCGCGCATGGCGTTTTCCGGGTTTTGGCGTGGGTTATCTCCGTCATGCTGCCGCCAATGGCGATCTTTTTCCCGCTGTTTACGCTGCTGGAGGATTTCGGCTATTTGCCGCGTGTGGCCTTTAATATGGACCGCGCCTTTCACCACTCCCACGCCTCCGGAAAACAGGCGCTCACTAAGTGCATGGGCTTTGGATGCAATGCGGTTGGGGTGACGGGCTGCCGCATCATTGATTCGCCGCGGGAACGCCTGATCGCAATCCTGACCAATGTGTTCGTCCCCTGTAACGGGCGTTTTCCGACCATCATTTCGCTCCTGACAATGTTTTTGATCGGCGGTCTGGCGGGACTGTTTTCGTCGGTACTGTCTGCGGTGCTGTTGATTGCTGTCATCGCGCTGGGGGTCGCGGTGACTTTGGCGGTGTCGCGGCTGTTGTCCGGGACGCTGCTCAAAGGCGTCCCCTCCTCCTTTGCGCTGGAACTGCCGCCTTACCGCACGCCGCAGGTCGGGAAGGTGATCGTGCGCTCGGTCGTTGACCGCACCCTGCACGTATTGGCGCGCGCCGTGGTGGCGGCTGCGCCCGCAGGCCTGTTGATTTGGGTGATGGCGAATGTTTCCGTGGGCGGTGAAACGCTGCTGGCACACTGCGCCGGTTTTCTGGATCCCTTTGCGCGGTTGATGGGCCTGGATGGCGTCATCCTGTTGGCGTTTATCCTGGGCTTTCCAGCCAACGAGATTGTCATTCCGATCGTTTTGATGGCCTATACTGCCCAGGGCGGGCTGTTTTCCATCGACAACCTCGCGGTGCTCCGGGACCTGCTCGTCAGCAATGGATGGACCTGGACCACAGCGGTCAGCGTCATCCTGTTTTCCCTGATGCACTGGCCCTGCGCCACCACCTGCCTGACCATCCGGCGGGAGACGGGGAGTTGGAAATGGACTCTGCTGGCCATCGCACTGCCGACGGCGATCGGCATCGGTGCCTGCATGCTGTTCCATCTGGTCGTGTGCCTGTTTTCGCTGGCATGAGCTGCCACGGCAAAGCGCAGGCAGAGCGGTTTGCACCCTCTGTCTGCGCTTTGCCGTTTCCCTCCGATTTGACCGGGCTTGCCTTTCCCGATATAATAAAATTATGATATGTGATGAAAAGGGATGGCCGGCCTTCCTATCAATTTTCAATCGAAGAGGAAGCCCTGCCTGCCGCGCTGCGGACAGGCTTCCGGACGGCATGGACAAAAAAGAGGAGTGGGAGACGTTGAGGGATATTCCGGAAAAATTGCGGGGCGGTCTGCGAAGTATCCGCAATAAATTTTTAAAAGCGTGGCCGCCCATCTTCGTTTTTCTGTTTCTCTTTTGTACAATTGCGCTCCTGTTTGGCGTCAATTATATTTTGGTCGTTTCAGTGGCCACGGTCGTATTCAATTCGCAAAGACGGAAAACGCACACAATTCCACAAGTATTCCTGGTCATCGTGACGCAGCTCGTTCTGACGGTGGTTGCGCACTTGGCCACGTTGAATCTGCCGTTGTGTATCCTATTGAATATGGCGGTCCCGTTTTTCCTGGTTTTGTGGAAATCCTCGCAGTTTAATCAGGTCGGTTATTTTTCCTATGTGATGTGCTTTGTGTTCATGCAGCTGATGCCCAGGCCGTTTCCCCAATTCTGTACGCAACTGTTGGCAATGGCGTATGCAATGGCGGTTTTTGCAGTGGCACTGTTGCTTTACGATCTGAAAAAGAAGAAAACGAAGGATGACAGCCTTGCCCAAAAGGGGCTGCACCTGTTGGCAGAAGCGGTCGGAGCCATGGCGGATGGTGAGCGCAAGGAAGAAACTGCGGACAGCGTGTTTGGCGTCCAGCAGGAACTTTATAAGGGCGCCTATCAAAGCGGCGGCCTGACTCATCTGGTCAGCGGCGAAGGGAAGATTCATTACATGTTTGCCCTGCTTTTTCAGCGGGCCGTTTATTTTCTCCGCGACCCCTATCGGGTCCGCACATACACCGAGGAGCCCCTCCGCAATTTTCTGCGGGAGCTCGCCACCTATATGGAAAAGGCATCCAATAGCAGCTTCAGGCAGGAAAAGGACCGCGAGACGCTGCTGAAAGAGGGCGAAACGCTGCTGGAGCGTGCAGAGTGCCGGAAAATTGAAATTGCGGTGTTTGCCCAGAACTTCCTGCGGCTTTTCCTGTTGATTCTCCGCGAAATCGGCCAGGGAAAGACAAAAAAATTACAGCGCAGCTGGCAGCTGCCGGAGCAGCGGCGGCCAATCCGCTACTTTCTGTCCCGCCTGCATTTAAACGCCTTTGAATTCCGCTTTGCCATGCGTCTGAGCGTGGTGCTCACGGTTTCCTTTGTCTATAATGTCGCGTTCCCCACGGAGCATAGCTACTGGCTTGCGCTCAATGCGTTTATTCTGCTGCGCCCCATGTATGAGGACAGCGCCAACCGGCTGAAAACCCGGTTCCTGGGTACGGTGGTGGGCTGCGTGATCATTCACTTCTTCCTGTTGGCGGTCCATGGGACAGGCGCGCATTTTTTGGTTGGCGCGATCATGTCCATGGGGATCTATATGGAGAAGCCGGGGTCTTTCAGCCAGGCCATTTTTGTGACCAGCTTTGCCCTGATGATGACGACGCTGGCCATTCCGCAGCCGGTGGCGATTGAGCTGCGGCTGTTGTATGTGGCGGCATCCGTGGCGCTCGTCTTTGTGGTCAACCGCTTCTTTTTCCCGACCAGCATGCGCAATCAGTTTCAATATAATCTCCAGATTCTGTTCCAGATGGAGCACCGCTATCTACATATGCTGGAGCAAAGCCTGCGCAAACCGGTTGACTATGGAAACATCTGCGATTTGCAGATTCAATTTCACATGGTGTATGACCAGCTGCTGCAATATCTGGAGAAACTCTCAGACGAGGACAAACGGTTTTTTCAAAAGCTGTTGTCCGTGTGCTGGATGCTGTTGTCGGATGCGGAACAGATGCTGTTCCTCATTAACAGCAGGCGGGTTCAGACTTTGAACGCTGCACAGATGGAACGGTATCTGGATTTGACGGGGTATGTCCTCGGGGAAGTCCAAAAAGCGATGAATGTTCGTCCCAGCGGCCACCGGGAAAACGTCTCGATGGCCGGCTATCAGCCGACAATGGAAGGAGAACCCGCCCTTTCTATGCTGATGGAACGCTACGCCAAGCAGATTTCCCGGCTGTACCGGATGGTGCTGCTGCGCCGGCGCATGACAACCAAACAGCATGTGGCATAGGATCCGATGCAAAAAGTGCTGGCGGATGGTTGACAAATCGCACAAGATGCGCTATAATCGACCTTGCTTGTAAAGCAAAGTTCCTTTACAGAAAGGGAGGGGGCGCCTGTGGCAAAGGATTTGCGGATAGCGTTGCTGCTGGATTATTACGGTGAGTTGCTCACGCCAAAGCAGCAGCAGGTCATTTCCTTTTACTATAATGACGATCTCTCCCTGTCGGAAATCGCGCAGAACGAAGGCATCACCCGCCAAGGTGTGCGCGACGCCATCAAGCGCGGGGAAGCGCAGCTTGTGGAGATGGAGGAGAAACTCGGCCTGCTGCGCCATACCCGCGCGCTGCAGGACGCTTTGGCGGATATCCGCAAGCGCGCCGAAAATGTACGAGACTACAACAGCCGCTTCGTCTATGACAAGGCCATCAGCGAACAGATGGAAAAGCTGGTCGCGGCCATTTCGAAAGTGCAGGAAACGGTGGGATGAAAGCGGCACGCTTCAAAAGGAGGACAGCGCATGGCATTTGAAAGTCTTTCGGATAAACTGGCGGCCGCCTTTAAACGGCTGAAAAGCAAGGGAAAGCTGACAGAGGCGGACGTCAAAACCGCCATGCGTGAGGTGCGCCTGGCGCTGTTGGAAGCGGACGTCAATTATAAGGTTGCCAAGGAGTTCACCAAGCGCATCAGCGAGCGCGCGGTGGGCAGCGAAGTAATGGAGAGTCTGACGCCCGGCCAGATGGTCGTCAAGATTGTCAATGAAGAATTGACGGCTTTGATGGGCGGCGGCGAAGCGCGGCTGAAGAGCCCTTCTTCCGGTCCGTGCATCATCCTGCTGTGTGGCCTGCAGGGCGCCGGCAAAACCACACATGCCGCCAAGCTCGGCCGCCTGCTCAAAAAGCAGGGCCACCGTCCGTTGCTGGTCGCCTGTGACGTCTATCGCCCGGCGGCCATCAAACAGCTGCAGATCGTCGGGGAACAGGCGGGCGTGCCCGTCTTTGCAGAGGGGCAGGGAAACCCCGTGAAGATAAGCGAGCACGCCGTCCACCACGCAAAGGACTACGGCTATGATATGGTGCTGATCGATACGGCGGGCCGCTTGCAGATTGATGATACGCTGATGCAGGAGCTGCGCGACATCAAGGATGCGGTGCATCCTTCGGAAATCCTGCTCGTGGTGGACAGCATGACCGGCCAGGAAGCCGTCAATGTTGCCAAGACCTTTGACGAGAAGCTGGACATCACAGGCGTGATTCTCACAAAGCTCGACGGCGACACCCGCGGCGGCGCAGCCTTATCTGTTAAGGCCGTGACCGGCAAGCCCATTAAATTTGCGGGCACCGGCGAAAAGCTCGACGACATTGAGGTGTTCCACCCGGACCGCATGGCTTCGCGTATCCTCGGCATGGGCGATGTGCTCACGCTGATCGAAGAGGCGCAGGCGAAAATCGACGAAAAGGAAGCGCGCAAGACCGCCGAGCGCATGATGCACAACAAACTCGATTTTAACGACCTGCTCGCCCAGTTTAAGGAAGTCCGCAAGATGGGCCCGATGCGCAGTATCCTCGAAAAATTTGGTATGGATACACGCAAGTTGAGCGACAGTCAGCTCGACGACCGCCTGATCGACCGGGAGACCGCCATCATCCTCTCCATGACCCCAGCCGAGCGCGAGAAACCCTCGCTCATTAACCCAAGCCGTAAGCGCCGCATCGCTGCGGGCAGCGGCACCAGGGTCGAAGATGTCAATAAGCTTTTGCGCTCCATGGAGCAGATGCAAAAGATGATGAAGATGATGAAGGGCAAAAAAGGCAAACGCCTGCGCGGCATGATGCCGCCGGGCAGGATGCCGTTTTAAAATTCGTTTGACCGGGGCGCGGGAACAACCGCCGCCCCTGGCATGATAAGTTTGATGATAGAAATTCGGAGGTAACAAGTAATTATGGCAGTCAAAATTCGTCTGCGCCGCATGGGCGCAAAGAAAAACCCCTTTTATCGGATTGTTGTTGCGGATTCCCGCTATCCCCGCGATGGCCGTTTCATCGAGGAGCTGGGCTATTACAATCCGCTGACCGAGCCTGTTGAGGTCAAGGTCGACGCGGAAAAGGCCAAAAAGTGGATCGGCAACGGCGCACAGCCGACGGATACCGTCAAGCGTCTGTTCAAGCAGAACGGTGTTCTGTAATTGTAACAGAAAAGGAGGGCCCTTTCATGGAAGAACTCCTCATTGCGATTGCACAGGGCCTGGTGTCTGACCCATCCGCCGTTTCGGTGACAAAAGACGAACCCGCTGAGGACGGCACGGTGACGTATCACCTGCATGTTGCAGAGGACGATATGGGCCGCGTGATCGGCAAGCAGGGCCGCATTGCGAAAGCAATCCGTGTGGTCGCGCGCGCGGCGGCCAGCCGGCAGGGGGGCACTGTCTCTGTGGAGATCGACTGACACGACTCTGATGCGCTGCGCCGCGGTCCTCTTCGCGGCGCAGCGTTTCTTTCGCCCGATTTGCAAAAGGAGGCACAACATGCAGGCAGAGTATTTGGATGCCGGCCGCATCGTGGGTACGCACGGTGTGCGTGGGGAGCTGCGGCTGGAGCCGTGGTGCGACAGCCCGGAATTTTTGCAGCAGTTTGACACCTTCTATTGGCAGAAGGACAAGAAGCCCGTTCATGTCAAGAACACGCGGGTGCACAAGCACTTCCTGCTTTTGACGATCGACGGGATTGATACGCTGGAGCAGGCGGACCCGCTGCGCGGACGCGTCTTGTGCTTTCGACGGGCGGATGCGGCCCCGCTGCCGGAGGGAGTCTATTACCAGCAGGACCTGATCGGCCTGCGTGTCTGCGACTTGGAATCCGGCCTGGCCCGCGGCACGCTGACCGCCATTTTCCAGACAGGCGCCAACGATGTGTATGAGGTGACAGACCAGGCGGGCAAGAAGACTTTGGTGCCGGCAATCGCCGACGTGATCGGCCGCATTTCGCTGGAAGAGGGGACGCTGTTTTTGAAGCATATGGAGGGCCTGTTTGATGCGGATTGATTTAATCACGCTGTTCCCAGATATGTGCGAGGCCGTGCTGGCAGAAAGCATCGTGGGCCGCGGCCGCAAACGCGGCGCGATGCAGATTGTGCCGCACCATCTGCGCAGCTATGCCCACGACAAGCACAGCACCGTGGATGACACGGTGTTCGGCGGCGGCAAGGGGATGCTTCTGATTGCTGAACCGATTGCCGCCTGCATGGACGATCTGCGCGAAACGCTCGGCAAAAAGCCGCATACGATTTTTATGAGTCCCCAGGGCCGCCGCATCGACCAGGCGCTCTTGCGCGAACTGTGTGCGTATGAAAATCTGTGTATCCTCTGTGGCCACTACGAGGGCGTGGACCAGCGTGTGCTGGATGCCTATGTAGATGAGGAGGTCAGCCTGGGCGATTTTGTCCTGACGGGCGGCGAGCTGCCCGCATTGTGCCTGATTGATTCGCTGGCGCGCCTACAGCCCGGCGTTTTAGCTGCGGATGAATGTTTTGAGGAAGAGAGCCATTATGCGGGCTTGCTCGAATATCCGCAGTACAGCCGCCCGCAGGTGTGGCGCGGCAGGCCGGTCCCCGAAATCCTGATGACAGGCCACCACGCCAAGATTGCCCGTTGGCGTCGGGAACAGAGCCTGCTGCGCACGCTGCAAAAGAGGCCGGACATGCTCGAAACCGCACTGCTGACGGATGCGGATCGTGCATTCTTGCAATCTGTGCAGACTGATCCAGTAAACCCCAGTTCGCCAAAATGTCCGAATTCTTAGGGCATACACCATAAAAGTTTTCAACATTTCTAGCATTTTGCACGAACGGAAGCCTCTTTTTTCCACCCAAGGTTAGGCGTTAATCCAAACTTCGTACAAAGTGATTGAATGCGGTCGGAATTGTGCTATAATACGAATAAGGCTGGGGGGAGCATACCCGGCCGTTCTCAATTATGAAAATGAAGGACTCAATCTGAAATCTTTTTGAGGAGCGTTTTGCTATGTGTGTGAAAGAAGTTTTGGTTCAGAATCAAGTGGGACTGCACGCCCGTCCGGCAACTTTCTTTATTCAGAAGGCGAATGAGTACAAGTCCTCCATCTGGGTGGAAAAGGAAGAGCGTCGCGTCAACGCAAAGAGCCTGCTGGGCGTTTTGTCCCTGGGAATCGTCGGCGGCACCACCATCCGCATCATTGCGGATGGTCCCGACGAGGAAGAGGCGGTTAGCCAGTTGGTCGATCTGGTGAAGTCCGGCTTTGCCGAGTAAGTTTTTGCGGCTCTGCCGCTCCGGCGCATTGCGCGCGCGGGGCGGTTTTTTTATGTTGGAAAGGGGAAGACAAGCTTGACCGATGCAAAAAAGCAGGAACTGCGCCGCCGCGCGATGAACCTGCCGTTGCATCCGGGCGTGTATATTATGCACGACCAGAGCGGCGCGATCATCTATATCGGCAAGGCGAAGGCCCTGAAAAACCGCGTCAGCCAGTATTTTGGCAGTGAAAAGAACCACGACGAAAAAGTGCGCCAGATGGTTGCCCACGTGGACTGGTTTGAATATATTCTGACGGACAGCGAGTTTGAAGCGCTCGTGCTGGAGGCGAGCCTGATCAAACAGCACACGCCCAAGTATAATATCCAGCTGAAGGATGACAAGGGCTATCATTATATAAAGATCACAAATGAGCCGTGGCCGCGTGTCTCCCAGGCAAAGCAGCAGATAAACGACGGCGCCCGCTATATCGGCCCTTACGTCAGCTCGTGGGCCACGAAGCAAAGTGTCGACGAAGCGTGCAAGATTTTTCGCCTGCCGACCTGCAACCGCCGGTTTCCGCGGGATATCGGAAAGCGGCGGCCGTGTTTAAATTACTATATCAAGCAGTGTTGTGCACCCTGCCTGGGGAAAATCTCGCAGCAGGAATACAATGCCCTGGTGGAGGAAGCGATCGATTTTGTGCGTGGAGGGAGCGCGCAGGCGGTGCGAAAGCTCCAGCAGCGAATGCAGGAAGCCAGCGACAATTTGCAGTTTGAGCAGGCGGCCCGCCTGCGCGACCGCCTGACCGCCATCCGCCGCATGGCGGACCGGCAGAAGGTGGTCGCCAATTCTGTGCCGGAACAGGATGTCATCGCGCTGGCGCAGGGGCCGGGAGCCGCCTGTTTTCAAGTCTTCCGTTTTCAGGCCGGCCGCCTGTGCGACCGCGAAAGTTTCCCGATGGGTCCGGTCGGCGGAGCGGAAAGCGCCCGGCGGGAATTTTTGGAGCGGTATTATTCGATTCGGGAGCGCATTCCGCCGCGCGTCACGCTGGATGGGCCGGCCGAGAGCCAGCCGCTTTTGGAGCAGTGGTTGACGCAGAAGGCCGGCCGTGCGGTGCATATCATGGTGCCGCAGAAGGGAGAGCAGGCGCATTTGGTAGAAATGGTGCGCAGCAATGCAGCCGAGCAGGTAGCCCAGACCACGGGCCGCACTGGCCGCGAGACGAGCGCCCTGGACGAATTGGCGCGCCTTTTGGCGCTGGATGCGCCGCCGCGCTATATTGAATCGTACGATATCTCCAATTTGGCGGGCGAGGATAATGTCGCGGGTATGGTCGTTTTTGAAAACGGCAGGCCGCTGAAATCCGCCTACCGAAGATTTAAGATCAAAACCGTCGCGGGACAGGATGACTATGCCTCCATGGCAGAGGTCCTGACACGCCGGTTTCAGGAGTATGAGGCACATAAGGAGGAGGGCGAAGGCTTTGGTCGGCTGCCAGACTTGATCCTGCTCGATGGCGGCAAGGGCCAGGTCAGCGCTGTGCGGCCAGTGCTGGAGCGCTTTGGCCTGGCAGTGCCCCTGTTCGGCATGGTCAAGGACAACAGCCACCGCACCCGCGCCATCACCGGCGACGGCGGCGAAATCGCGATCCATTCCAGCCGCGCGGCCTTTACCCTCGTCTCGACCATTCAGGACGAGGTGCACCGCTGGGCCATTGGCTATCACCGCCAAAGCCGCAAAAAGCATACGTTTTCCTCCAGCCTTTTGCAGATCCCCGGCATCGGACCGGCGCGCGCCAAGGCGCTGCTGCGCCATTTCCAGACCATTGAGGCAATCCGCAAAGCGACGCTGGACGAACTGACGGCGGCACCCTCGATGACGCGCCCGACTGCCGAACGCGTCTATGCCTATTATCACGAGGAAGAGCAGGCCCCTCCTGCCGACGCAAAGGGGAAAGGTTGACAGATAGCCTACAGAATGCGATAATAGACATATCCATGACAAACTGGGAAAGGGGTGGCGTGTATGCGCGTCATCACAGGAATTGCCCGAGGACGCCGTCTGACCACGCGGGAAGGGCTGGAGACCCGGCCAACGCCGGAGCGGGTCAAAGAAGCCATTTTCAGCATCATTCAGTTCCGCATCGAGGGGCGAAGCGTTCTGGATGCTTTCGCCGGTTCGGGACAGCTGGGCATCGAGGCGCTCAGCCGCGGGGCAGCGCATGTCGATTTCCTCGACAGCGACCGCAAAAGTGTCGAGATTATCAAAAAGAATCTGAACACGACTGGTCTGGCCGCTTCCGCGTCGGTTTATCAGGCGGATGCCCTGCTGTTTTTGCGCGGCCGTACCACGCCTTATGACCTCTGCTTCCTGGATCCGCCGTACCACACTGGCCTCTTGCAGCAGGCCCTGCCGCTGTGCACGGCCGTGACAAAGCCGAGCGGCATGATTTTGTGTGAGCACCCAGTGGATGAGAAAATGCCGGAGGTATGCGGGGATTTTGTGCGCTGCCGGGCGTATCATTATGGAAAAGTTGCACTGACAACCTATGTGCATAAGGATGTGGAAGAATGAGTGAGAAAATCGCGATTTGCCCGGGCAGCTTTGATCCGGTGACGCTGGGGCATCTGGATATTATCCAGCGTGCGTGCAAGATGTTTGATAAGGTCATTGTTGCTGTGTTGGTCAATCCGGACAAGCACACCATGTTTACGGTGGAGGAGCGCATGGCGCTGCTGCGCCGCTGTACGGTCGGTCTGCCGCAGGTAGAGATCGACCAGTTCTATGGACTGATGGCGGATTACGCTTCCTCCAAGAAGGCTGTGGCCGTGGTACGCGGCCTGCGCGCAATGTCGGATTTTGAATATGAGTTTCAAATGGCCCTTACCAATAAGAATTTGAATCCCGATTTGGAGACCATCTTTCTGGCCACACGGGCGGAGTATATGTTCCTCAGCTCCAGCATGGTCAAGCAGATTGCCACCTTTGACGGGAAGATTGATAATTTTGTGCCTGCCTGCATTGTGCAGGAGGTCGCGGCGCGCATTCGCCAGGAGGGCAACCATGAGTGATACGAAGATGAAAGCCGAAGAATTGATCGATGAAATGTACATGGTGCTGGACAGAGCCTGGACACTGCCCTTGAGCCGCGGGCGCACGGTGGTGGATGGGGATGAAATCCGCCAGATTCTCGACGAGCTGCGGGAATCGCTCCCGAATGAAATCCATGAGGCGCAGAAAATCACGGCGGACCGAAACCAGATTCTGGCCGGTGCGAAGCGCGAATCGGAAAGTATTATCCGCCTTGCAGAGGAACGCAAGGAGGCGCTCATCAATCACGAGGCCGTCGTGCAGCAGGCGGAGAAGCGCGCCAATGAATTGATGGCACTCGCACAAAAGAAGTCCCGCGAGATTCGCAAGGCGGGCAACGACTATTTGGAGGATCTGATGCGCCGGGCGGACGAAAGTCTGAGTGCGAACCTGGCGGAGTTGCGCCGGACGCGCCAGAATATCCGCAATGCCGAGCGGCAGACCGGCAAACGGAAACGTCAAAAATAAAAATTGTAATACATAAGCAGGCCGTTTTCCATCCGTGGGAAACGGCCTGCTTATGTATTGAGAATATTTTGGCGGCAAAACGGCAGGCGATCTCTGTTTGACCCAGGGCTAGTGAACCCACAATTTTTCCAAAGCATGGTTCCTTTTTTGTAAATTCGGAAATTCCCCTGCCAAAAACTTGTTTACATAATTTCAAAAAAACCATTGCAATTCCGGACCAGTTACGATATAATTTGAGTGCGGTGGTGAAAGGTGGAGGAAAGTGGCACGATCGAACGCAGTGTGCCCACCTTTCCTCAGCGAGTGGGTGAAGACATGCTGATTGGCGAGTTTCAACATAATATTGACGCAAAAGGCCGCGTGATTGTCCCCGCCAGATTCCGTGAGGATCTGGGGGATCGTTTTTATGTAGCCAAAGGGCTGGATCACTGCCTGTTTGTGTTCTCGCCGGAAGCGTGGGCGCAGCTGGAGGAAAAAGTCTGCGCAATGCCGATCAGCAAGGCCCGTAAGCTGCAGCGCTTCTTCTTTTCGGGCGCCGCAGAGGTTGTGCCGGACAAGCAGGGGCGGGTGTTGATCCCGCAGCCGCTGCGCGAATATGCCGGCCTGACCAAGGACGTGACGTTCATTGGCACGGCCAACCGCGCCGAGTTGTGGAGCACCAGTCGCTGGAATGCGTTCAATGCAGACCTGACGGAAGAGAGCATCGCAGGCGTCATGGACGAATTGGATCTGTGACAGGGAGGGCATCATGGAATTTCAGCATATCCCCGTTCTGTTTCAGGAGACAATTGACAGCCTCGCCATTAAGCCAGATGGCCGCTATATCGACGGCACGGCGGGCGGCGGCGGACATAGCCAGGCAATTTTGGACCGGCTGGAAAGCGGAAAGCTGCTTTCCATTGACCGGGACCCGGACGCCATTGCGGCATGCAAAGCGCGCTTTGCGGGCAATCCCCACAGTCTGGTGCGCCGGGGAAACTTTTCCCAGCTGTTGGAGATCGCGCGTGAGGCAGATATGCTGCCTGTGGACGGCGTGTTGCTCGATATTGGCGTTTCCTCACATCAGCTCGATGATCCGGCGCGCGGCTTTTCGTTCCACCATGATGCGCCCTTGGATATGCGAATGAGCCAGGAGGGCCCGAGCGCCCGCGATCTGGTCAATACACTTCCGTGGCAGGAGCTGGCGAGAATTTTGCGCCAATATGGCGAGGAGCGCAACGCCGTCCGCATTGCAAAGGGGATTGTCGCCGCACGCGAGCAGGCCCCGATTGAGACGACCGTGCAGTTAGCGGAGATTGTCAAGGCGAACGTTCCTGCGGCTGTGCGGCGCGCGCCAGGCCATCCGGCACGGCAGACGTTTCAGGCGCTGCGCATTGCGGTCAATGGCGAGCTCGACGCCCTGCGCGCCGGCTTGACGGGTGCGTTTGAAGCGCTTGCGCCGGGCGGGCGGCTGTGCGTGATTACGTTCCATTCTCTGGAAGACCGCATTGTCAAGCACCAGATGGCGCAATGGTGCCAGGGATGCACCTGCCCGCCCGATTTTCCGGTGTGCGTTTGCGGCAAAAAGCCGCGGGCAGAACTTCTGTACCACAAAGGCCTGACGGCCGGGCCAGAAGAAGTGGCGCGCAATCCCCGCAGCCGCAGCGCCCGCCTGCGAGTGTGTACAAAATTGTAAGAAAGGTAACAAAAAGATTACATTGTTAACGGAATGTTCATAGAACGTTGCTGCAAAGTGTGGTAAAATATAAAATATTGATGCAAATGGAGGGACGGCCACCATGCGTAGTGGAGAAGCCTATGATTTTTCCCTATTTGAAGACCACGCGGACGGGGCAGAGCACGCTTCGGAGACCCGCGAGGAAAAGGCACAGCGGGATAATATCATTGCGCTGCCTGACCGAGAGGCAAAAAAGCGCGAAAAGGCACGGTTACATAAGCATACATTCAAGGCAGTGGCCTCCTGTGCGTTCATTGCCCTGATGGTCGGCGTATTTGGCGGATTTGTGTATGGGCAGGTTCAGCTTTCCGAACTCGCCGTTCAGGTCAGCAATGCGAATACAAAGCTCAGCGAGCAGCAGAGCGTCTACACACAGCTGCAAATGAAGAGTGAGGCGCAGCAATCGCTGTCTACGGTTGAGGACAAGGCCACCAAGGAGCTTGGCATGAGCAAAGTTGACCCAAGCCGCCTGGAGACCGTGGAGTGGAACACAGCCGACAAGGGGCAGGTTCTGCAAAAGACAAGCGACAGCTTTTTTGCAAAGCTGTGGGAGCGTATCACGTCGCTGGTATCATAAATTTCGGCGCATATGCATATGGATTCGGCAAAGGCAGAGGCGGGGTCCGTGTGGTTTGGGAGAGAGTTAAGAGTCCGTTTTCTTAACTCTCCTTTTTGTATCTGCTACGGGAAAAACAAGGAGGGATCGGTTTGACGAAGGGCACCAAATCAAAAGTGTGGCGGCGCACAACCATCGTGCTTGCGGTGCTGATCCTGGTTGGGTTTGGCGCGATCGTGGGCAACCTGGTCAAGCTGCAGCTCATTGATGGCGAACAATTGAAGTCAGAGGCAGTGAGCAACCAGCTCAAGGATACGACCATCACGGCCCAGCGCGGCACCATTTACGACGTCAACATGAAGACGCTGGCGCAGAGCGCCACGGTTTGGAAGATTGTCGTCGTGCCGGCGCAGCTGAAGTCGTATAAGAACCAGGAACAAAAACAGGCGGTCAAGGAAGCCACAGCCGACTGCCTGGCGCAGACGCTGGGACTCAAGAAGGACGATGTCATCAAGACAATCGAGGACAATCCGAATTCCTATTGGCAGGTCATGGCCACCAAGGTTGAGACGGATGTCAGGGACAAGATCCTGGCCTATGAAGAAAACTTTCAGGCACAGCAAAAGGCAAAGGGGACCAACCTGAGCATTTCTTCGATGATCGATATGGTGGAGGATTATAAGCGCTATTATCCATATGGCGATTTTGCCAGCCAGGTGCTGGGCTTTACCAATACAGACGGCGTCGGCGCCGAGGGCCTGGAGGCGGAGTACAACAGCGTATTGGCGGGCGTCAATGGCCGTGTGGTTTCCGCCAAGAGCGCCACGCAGCAGGATATGCCCTTCCAGTATCAGCAGGAGGTCCCCGCACAGGACGGCGATTCCCTGGTGCTGACCATTGACGAGGTTGTACAGCATACGCTCGAAAAGTATCTCGAAGAGGGCGCGGAGCTCAACAAAGTCGGCAACCGCGCGTCGGCCATTATGATGAACGTCAAGACCGGCGAAATTCTCGGCATGGCGACCAAGGGCGGCTTTGACGCAGACGATCCGATTGCTGAGAGTGTGGCGGAAGAGGGCAGCTTTGACCCGAACGACCCGCGCAAACTGACGGACAGCGAAAAAGCCCGCATCGCGAAGCTGCCCGAGGATCAACAGGCACAGGCAACCTCAAATGCGCTGCAACAGAAGTGGCGCAACAAGCCCGTCAGCGACACCTATTATCCGGGCTCTGTCTTCAAGATGGTGACCGCATCCATGGCGCTTGAAGAGGGCATTGTCAATGACAACACCCAGTTTAATTGCCCGGGTTATTTCTCACCGTCAAAAAACGCGAGCCCCATTCATTGTTGGAAGAGAGCGGGCCATGGCGCGGAGACCTTCCATGACGGACTGGTCAATTCCTGCAACGTTGTGTTTATGCAGGTGGGCCTGAAAATTGGGCCGCAGACTTTCTTTAAATATTTTGAGAGCTTTGGCTTCACGCAGCCAACTGGCATCGATATGTCGGGCGAAGCGCAGCATTACCAGTACTATACGGCGGCCCAGCTCAACCCGGTGGAATTGGCGACAGAAGCTTTTGGCCAGAACTTTTCCATCACGCCGATCCAGATGATCACGGCCGCGGCTACGATCGCCAACGGCGGCAACCTGGTGCAGCCGCACGTGGTCAAGCAGATCCTGGATTCAAACGGCAACGTGGTGAAATCCATCAGCACCGAAACAAAACGCCAGGTGATTTCCGAAGCCACGGCCAAGGACGTCATCGGCTTGATGGAAGACGATGCAAAGGCCGGCACGGCAAAGAACGGCTATGTGGCGGGCTACCGCATCGCTGGCAAGACGGGCACCAGCGAAAAGATCGAAAAAGATAACAAGTATAAGAATTACATGAATGAGCACGGCAATCCCGGCCAGACACATAGCTATTACATCGCGTCCTACTGCGGCGTTGCCCCGGCGGATGACCCGCAGTATGCGCTGCTGGTCTTCTGCGATGAGCCCAATGGCAACAGCTATTACGGCAATTCGGTCGCTGGCCCAATTTTCAATAAGATCATGACCGACGTGTTGCCATATCTCGGCGTGGAGCCGGTCTATACGGAAGAAGAGCAGGCGAAGCTGGACGTCAAGGCGCCGGATGTGGTCGGCAAGAGCGTTGCAGACGCCAAGAGCGCAGTCAGCGGCCAGGATGGCCAGCTGACGGCTAAGGTCTATGGAGACGGCGACACGGTTCTGGCGCAGCTGCCGGCAGGCGGCACCAATGTACCGCGCGGCGGCCAGGTGGTCCTCTTCACCACAGCGGAAAGCCAGCAGGAAAAGACCAAGGTTCCAGACTTTGTCGGTGATGGCACAAATTCTATCAGTACGGTCGAATCCATGGCCGCAGACGCCGGCGTCAATATCTCCATCACCGGCGCGACAAACAGCACCTCGAATGCTGTGGTAGCCAGCATGCAGAGCATCGCGGCCAATACAGAGGTGCAGCCGGGCACGGTGGTCACGGTTACGGTGGCAGAGCAGGGCGCTTCGGGCTGATCAATTTTGCGCGCTTTGCGCGGTAAGAAAAAGCTGCCGCTCGGCGGCAGAAAGAGGGCAGATATAGAATGCAGATGCGATCGATTGTGGCCGCAGAGAAAAGAACACGCGCGTTGCTTTCTGCGCTTTGTGAGGTGTGCGGGCGCACAGATTTGGAAGCCGTTGCGCCTGACGAAGAAATGGGCGCACCCCTGTTGTTGATTGTGGATCGTCCCGCACTTTTGGCGCATGCCGATGCCTTTCCGAAAGTATTGGCGGAATACAGCCTGCGCGCTGCGCTGCCGCTGTCTACCTGCGCTGTGACGACTTATTCCCTTGAGGAGGACGGCGCGGATTATACGGCCCGAAACCTGCGTACGACGCCAGAGGGCTTTACGGCATTTGAAATTGTCGGCACGGGCTGCATTGGCCGGGTGCGGCTGCAGCACCTGCCTGCGGGTGGCCAGAGCGTGATCCTGCAGGCCGTTGGCGCTGCTGTAGCCTGCGGTGTGCCGTTTGCGGATGCGCTCAGTGCCCTGCAAAAACGCTGTTCCGGCTGAATTCGAGTGTTTTCGTTTTTCTTTCCGCTGGGTTTGTGGTATAATGCATAAGTCAATGAAGACGAGCGCGGCGCACGCGGGCAGCGTCTGTGCAGACCGCAGCGGAAAGAACGGGGCGGCAGCCCCTCTGACGAAGGGTGTTGGAGAATTTATGAACGTGTTGGCAATCGCATTGGCGGCGGTCATTGCATTTGCAGTGGCGGGCCTCTTGGGGAGATGGATGATTCCGTTTCTGCACAAAATCCATTTCGGGCAGACAATCCGCGAGGTTGGCCCGGAGTGGCACCAGAAGAAAAACGGAACCCCCACCATGGGCGGCTTCCTCTTTATCATCGGCATTGCCGCGGCGTTGGTCGTCTGCGTCCCCCTGGTCCTGTCCAGCGGCCGCACGATGGAAGACGGCATGCTCGGCACAAAAGTGGTGGGCGGCTTTGTGATGGCGCTTGGCTTTGGCGCCATCGGCTTTATCGACGACTATATTAAAGTTATTAAGAAGCGCAATCTCGGATTAACGGTCCGTCAGAAGCTGGTGCTGCAGTTTATCGTGGCGGCATTGTACCTGTTTGCGATGCACTTGGGCGGCGCAGACACCAAGACCATGGTGCCGTTTATCGGAGCGGTAGATCTGGGGGTCTGGTATTGGGTTCTGTCCCTGCTGGGCATTGTGGCGCTTGTCAATGCAGTCAATTTTACGGACGGTATTGACGGCCTGAATGGATCGGTCACGTTTTTTGTATCCGTGTTCTTTATGCTGATTGCCGGGATTTTGAAATCGGTCGGCGTGAGTGTGCTGGCGGCCGCCTGCGCGGGCGGGTGCCTGGGCTTTCTGCTTTGGAATTTCAATCCCGCCAAAGTCTTTATGGGCGACACGGGCTCCCTGTTTTTAGGCGGCATGGTCTGTGCCTTTGGCTTTGGGCTGGATATCCCGATTCTCATCCCGTTGATGGGCATTATCTATGTGGTGGAGATCGTTACGGTCGTTTTGCAGGTGGTCTATTTCAAGCTGACGCACGGCAAGCGCCTCTTTAAAATGACGCCGATCCACCACAGCTTTGAGCTGCGCGGATGGAGCGAGGTCAAAATCTGTACGGTGTTCAGTGCGGTGACGATCCTGACCTGCGCGGTGTCCACGTGGTTTGCATTGACGGCATACGGTATTTAAAACTTTGAATTTCTGAAAGGAGGCGGTCAATTTGGCACAGCGGCCCGCGCGCGCCCCAGCGGCGCCCGCACCCAACCATCGCCCATCCGGCGGCGCAAGGCCAAAGCGGCATGCACCCCCGCCGACTGCCACGCCGGCCCAGCAGCTGCATGGTAAGCTGAAAAGCCGCCTGCACATCTTTTCAAAGCGCGCCGGAATGGACCTGACCTTTTTCATTTTGGTTGTCGCATTGGTGGCCATCGGCCTGGTGATGGTCTTTTCGGCGAGCTACGCAAATGCCAGCCAACGTTTTAATAATCCATATTACTTTGTCCGCCAGCAGGCGCTTTGGGCGGTGATCGGCATCATTTTGATGATCGCAATTTCCTTCTTCGATTATCATCACCTGCACCGCCTGGTGCCGCTGTTTGCGATTGTGACGTTCGTGACACTGGCCATCACTGCTGTGTCTGCAATGACGGGTGGCAACAAGCTGGTGCCGAATACAAACGGCGCATACCGTTGGATTAACCTGGGCAGCTTCCAGTTTCAGCCCTCTGAGATTGCAAAGTTTACGTTGGTGCTGCTTTTGGCGCAGGTAATGTCCGTCCACCTTTTCCCGGAGAAAAAGCGCCGCGAACTGAACCGCAGCGACAAAGTCGCCCAGCGTCGCCTGCTGTTTCAGATTATCCTGATCGTGGGTGTCATCTGCGGGCTCGTTATTCTCGAAAAACACATGTCCGCGACGATTATCCTGCTGTTGATTGCGGCGGTCATGCTGTTTGTAGGCGGCGCGCCCATCCGCTGGTTTGTCGCTGGCGGCGCCGCAATCGGTGTGGGCATGGTCGCGCTGCTGACTTCCTCGCTTTATCAGCATGCGGGCGGCCGCATCGAGGGCTGGCTCAATCCTTTCAACCCGCCGGAAGGCGTCGATACCTGGCAGACGCAGCAGTCTTTGTATGCCATCGGCTCCGGCAGGCTTTTGGGCCTGGGCCTGGGCAACAGCCGGCAAAAGTACATGTATTTGCCGGAACCGCAGAATGACTTTATTTTTGCGATCGTGTGTGAGGAACTGGGATTTATCGGCGCGCTGGTGATTATTATCCTGTTCGGCGTGCTGGTCTGGCGTGGCATCATGATTTCCCTGCGCGCGAAAGACCGGTTTGGCATGCTGCTGGGCATTGGCCTGACCATGCAGGTAGGGCTGCAGGTTGTGCTCAACATCGCCGTTGTGACAAACACCATCCCCAACACAGGCATCAGTTTGCCGTTTTTCAGCTACGGCGGCACCTCGCTGGTCATGTTGCTGGCGCAGATGGGGATCATTCTGTCCATTTCGCGGACGTCGAATATTGAAAAGACGTAGCTTGGGCGGCAGTATTCCAAGTTGGGAGGGCAATTGTAACGATGAAAATCTTATTTGCCGGCGGCGGCACAGCCGGGCACATCAATCCGGCGCTTGCCATTGCAGGCTATGTGCGTGAAAAGGAGCCGGACACACAGATTCTCTATGTCGGCGCAAAGGGCGGCATGGAGGAGCGGCTTGTGCCGCAGGCCGGCTATGACTTTGCAGGCATCACCATCTCCGGATTTCAGCGCAAACCGAGTTTGCAGAACCTGAAAAAGAACCTGAAGACCGTGGTGCATCTGTTCACCTCGACGGCGGAATCCAAGAAAATTTTGCAGCGGTTTCGTCCCGATATCTGTGTGGGTACGGGCGGTTATGTGGCAGGCCCTGTAATCCGGGAAGCCATGCACATGCATATTCCGTCTGTCATTCATGAACAGAACGCGTTCCCCGGCGTCACCAACAAGGCGCTGAGCAAAAACGCGGACCGTGTCATGCTCGCAAACGGCGATGCGCAGAAATATATGGAACGGGGGGCGCGCTGTGTGGTCACGGGCAATCCCGTACGCATGGCAGTCATTCGGGCGAACCGGACTGCGGCGCGCCGCAAACTGAAGTTGGACAACCGCCCCGTGATTCTTTCCTTTGGCGGCAGCCTCGGGGCGCGCAAAATCAATGAGGCGGTTGCGGACCTGATTGCGGATACAGCCAAAACAGACCGCTTCCAACATATTCATGCCTATGGAAAGTACGGCGCCTGGTTCCCGGATCTGCTTCGTGAGAAGGGCGTTGTGCTCGAAGAGCACCCGAATTTGGACATCCGTCCTTACATAGACGACATGCCCGACTGCCTGGCAGCAGCGGATCTTGTCATCTGCCGCGCGGGCGCGATCACCTTAAGCGAGTTGCAGGCCAAGGGCCGCGCGGCGTTGATTATCCCCAGCCCGAACGTGGCGGAAAACCACCAGTATTACAATGCAATGAGTATGGTCAACCGCGGCGCCGCAGAGATTCTGGAGGAAAAGGACCTCTCCGGCGCAGCATTGATTGCGCGCGTACAGAAGCTTTTTGCCGATCCGGCCGCGATCCCGTCTTTAGCGGAAAATGCCGGGAAGATGGCGATCCTCGACACAAACGAGCGCATTTACCAGATTATCAAAGAGGTCCTTGCAGAGCGGCGGGCCTGAGTTTTTCCAAAACCGCTTTATTTTTGCGTGGGACGCGCCCAAACCGCAAATACCCGCATAGTATGGTTTAAGTATTATGTGGGGGTGTTAGCATGTCGAAATTACGCATCAGCGGCCCGTGCCGCTTGTCGGGCGAGCTGCAGGTGCATGGTGCAAAAAACAGCGCCCTGCCGATTCTGGCGGCGTCGCTGCTTTGCAAGGCACCCTGCCGTTTGACCAATTGCCCGCATTTGTCGGATGTGGACACGGCGGTGTCTATTTTGCGGGAGCTGGGCTGCCAGGCGTCATTTTCGCAGGGCGTGGTGGAAGTGGACCCCACTGCAGCGGATACCTGCACCATACCGGATGCACTGATGCGCGAAATGCGCTCGTCGATCATTTTTTTGGGTGCGATTATCGGCCGGATGGGAGAGGCCATGATGAGTTTTCCCGGCGGCTGCGAGCTGGGGCCCCGGCCGATTGACCTGCATTTGCAGGCGCTGCGGCGTTTGGGCGCCCAGATCCGGGAAGACCACGGCCGCCTGTCCTGCACAGCGCCGGGCGGGCTGCACGGAGCGGAGATCACTTTGGCGTTTCCGAGCGTGGGGGCCACGGAAAATGTCCTGATCGCGGCGAGCACAGCGCAGGGAACCACAATCCTGGAAAATGCCGCGCGCGAGCCGGAAATTGAGGATCTGGCGGGTTTTCTCAATGCCTGCGGCGCGCGCGTGGCGGGCGCGGGCGGCAGCACGGTGCGTATCGACGGCGTGCCGTCCCTCGGGGGCTGCTCGTACCGTGTGATTCCCGACCGCATTGCGGGAGCAACTTATTTGGCCGCCGCAGCTGCGACGGGCAGCCGGCTGACGCTGCGCGGGGTGATTCCGCGGCATCTGAGTCCGGTGCTGCTTGTCTTTGAAGAGGCGGGCTGTGTGTTTCGCACAGCGGGCGATACGTTGGAAATTCAGCCGCCGCCACGCCTGAATCGCGTGCATAGCGTGCGCACCATGCCGTACCCCGGCTTTCCGACGGATGCCCAGGCTCCGGTCATGGCGATGGAAACTTTGGCGCGCGGCACGAGTATCTTTGTGGAAAATATTTTCGAGGAGCGATATAAGCACGTTGGTGAACTTCTGCGCATGGGTGCGCATATCCGTGTGGATGGCCGGGTCGCGGTTGTCGAGGGTGTGCGGCAGTTATTCGGCGCCCCGGTGGAGGCGGCGGATTTGCGCGGCGGCGCAGCCTTGGTTGTGGCGGGGCTGGCAGCACAGGGCCAGACCGTGGTGACAGGGGTCCACCACATTGACCGCGGTTATGAACGCATTGAGCAGGCATTGAGCGCATTGGGCGCACAGGTGGAAAGGCTCCCCGACTCGGAAGGATGAAGGAAATGGCAAGGGATGTACAAAACCGGCCGCATAAACCACACCCGCAGCAGCAGAATCCGCGACAGCTGTCTGCGAGCCAGCGGCAGCGTGCCTATAAACGGATGCGCCGGCAGAAACGCCGCCAGCTTCTGTTCTATATTTTTGCGTTTCTGGCCGCTGTGATTGTGGCAATCGTGTTGTGCCTGACGGTTTTGTTTCAAATCACGTCGATCGATGTGTCGGGTACAACCCGCTATAAAGCTTCAGATATCATTGATATCAGCGGCCTTCATAAAGGGGAAAACCTTTTTTTAGCGGATACCAACGGTGCCGAGCAAAAAATTCAGGCGAACTTTCCCTATTTGAGCGAGGTCAAGGTCAGCCGCCGTTTACCCGCGCGGATCACCATTGCGGTCGAGGACGCCACCATTGCCTGCGTGGCGGACTGGAATGGCAAATATCTGCTCTTGGATCCGACCGGAAAGGTGCTGGAAGTGGCTGATCAGGCGTCTGGCGATGTCCCGGTCTGCGAGGGGCTCAAGGTAAAGTCCGCCACAGTGGGCAAGGCGGTGGTGCTTTCGGACCAGAGCCAACTCACGTTATTTAGCCAGGTAGCGCAAGCGGTGAAGGACAGCGGCCTTTCCACCACCACATCCATTGACATTTCCGACCCGTATGAGCTGAAAGTGATCTGTAAGAATAAAGTTGGCAATCAGATGACACTCAAGCTCGGCAACGCCAATTACCTTTCCAAAAAGCTGCGCTTTGCCAAGGCAACGCTCGACCAGAAACTCTCGGACAGCCAGGCGGGTACATTTGATTTATCGCTTGTCACACAGGAAAAGTCTCTGACCTTTTTCTCCCTGGACCCGGCCGCGGATTCTTCAGCCTCTTCGGGTACTTCGGCCACTTCAGATACAAGCCAATCCGCATCCAGCGCTGAAGAGAGCACTTCCGCCGATTAATTTGCGGGAAACAGGCGGCTGCAAAGACAAGAACGACGGGACTTACGCCGACCGTGACGGGCGTCGTTTCGAGCGGATGGCGATTGGAAATGAAACGGAAGATGAACCCTTGTCAGCTTCGCAACACCGCACAGGGAGAATTCCGGTTTTCCTGTCAGCTTTGTGGAAAGCGCACGAAAGCAAAAAAAAGATTGAAATCAACTGCGAAACGTGGTAAATTAATAGTATAATTGCATTGAGGAATCGAGTCAGCCCTTTGCGGCTTTTCGCTGCGGGACGTAGCAATAAGGAGGACACGGCAAATGCCTTTTGAGATTGATAACGACTTTGAAAACATCGTGCAGATCAAAGTGATCGGCGTTGGCGGTGGCGGCGGAAACGCGATTGACCGCATGGTCACCATGGGGGTGCAGGGTGTTGAATTTATCAGCATAAACACCGATAAGCAGGCCCTCTTCCGTTCCAAGGCAACGCAGAAGATCCAGATCGGCGAAAAAGTCACACACGGCAAGGGCGCGGGCAGCAAGCCTGAGATGGGCAGCAAGGCGGCCGATGAGAGCCGCGAGGCCATCACAGAGGCTGTACGCGGCAGCGATATGGTCTTCATTACAGCCGGCATGGGCGGCGGCACCGGCACGGGCGCTGCGCCGGTCGTTGCGGAGATTGCCCGCGATATGGGCATCCTGACCGTCGGCATTGTGACAAAGCCGTTCGGCTTTGAGGGCCGCCGCCGTATGGAGCAGGCGGAGGCGGGCATCGCCCAGCTGCGCGAGCATGTGGATTCTCTGGTTGTGATCCCCAACGAGCGGTTAAAGCTTGTTTCCGAGCAGCGCATCACTCTGCTCAATGCGTTCTCCGTTGCAGATGACGTGCTGCGCCAGGGCGTGCAGAGCATTTCGGACCTGATTAAGCTGCCGGGTCTCGTCAATTTGGACTTTGCCGATGTCACCGCCGTCATGAAGGATGCAGGCTACGCACATATGGGCGTTGGCCGCGCTTCTGGCAAGGACAAGGCCGAGACAGCGGCGAATATGGCCATCTCCAGCCCACTGTTGGAGACCAGCATTGCGGGTGCCAAGGGCGTCATCATCAACATCACGTCGTCTCCGGATATCGGCCTCGACGAAATCGAGACGGCTTCTTCCATGATCAGCGAACAGGCCAGCGAGGATGCGAACATTATCTGGGGTGCTGCGTTTGACGAGAACATGGACGATGAGATGAGTGTCACGGTGATTGCGACCGGCTTTACCACCCATGACGGCAAGGATGAGGAAGAGGCGGCGGACGCCGACGATTCCGTTGAGCCGTTGCCGTCTGTCAATGCTTCCTCGAATCCCTCCGCCGCGAAGCCTGTCGTTTCTTCGGCAAAACCCAGCAATAAGCCGCGCCCCAATGTGAGTGCAAGTGACGACGCGCCGTCTGGCGATGATGACGATACATTCGTGGATATCATGTCCATTTTTAACCGCAATAAATAAGAGAATTGTCTTGGAGCCCGGCCTTTGGCCGGGTTCTTTTTTCGTTACCCTGTCACAAAAATCACTTAAAAATTGTCCTTTTCCGGCAATTTGGGCGATTTTCTGCATATAGAGAAAAGAAGCTCCGCAAATGGGTGTGGCGCGCTTGCATTCTATGCCGGTTATGCTATAATAGTTCACGACGGTTTCTCACCGTATTTGCGAAAGCAGGGAGGTGGCATTGTGAATACAGATCCTTTTGGTCGATTATGCGGCGATATGATGAAGGAACAAAATCGAAAAGGAGAGGATTCCAATGTTGACCTTTTACAAGACGGTGGAAGGCCAGATGCAGCAGCTTTCTGCCTGTGAGCCGGGCTGTTGGGTCCATTGCGTTTCGCCTACAGACGAGGAGATTTCCCGGCTGATCGACCACCTCAACGTGGAACCGGACTTTTTCCGTGCCGCGCTCGACGAAGAAGAAAGCCCACACATCGACCAGGAAGATACGTGCACGCTGATTATGGTGGACATCCCGACCGTGTTGAAGGACGAGGATGGCTTAAACTATTCAACGCGGCCGCTGGGCATTATCATTACGGAAAAAAACGTCGTGACCGTCAGCCTCTACGAAAATCCGCTGTTCGACGAGTTTGCGGACGGCGCCGTCAAAGACGTACAGACGAACTTAAAGACGCGCTTTGTGCTGCAATGGATGCTGCGCATCGCTTCGCGGTACCTGCTCTACTTAAAGCAGATCGACCGCACGAGCGACCAGCTCGAGGAGGAAGTGCGCAAGTCCATGAAAAATAACGAGCTGATCTGCCTGCTCAATATCGAGAAGTCCCTGATGTACTTTTCGTCGTCGTTAAAGCAGAATGAGATTACGCTCGAAAAGATCATGCGCGGCCGGGCCGTGAAGCTCTACGACGAGGACCAGGACCTTTTGGAAGACGTCCTCATCGAAGTCAAGCAGGCCATCGACATGGCAAACATCCACCTAAACGTCCTTTCCGGCACGATGGACGCGTTCGCGTCGTTAATCAACAACAACATGAACAACGTGATGAAGATTTTGGCCTCCATCACGCTGATTATTTCCATTCCGACCGTCGTCTCAGGCATCTGGGGCATGAACGTCGGGAATCTGCCGTCGGAGAACTTTTGGGTGCCGATTGCCATTACGGTCGTGGCGATGGTGGTTGCAGCCTTCGCGTTGCGCCGCAAAAATATGATGTGAGCCGGAAGGAGAGACTTTTGTGCCGAAACGTTCGTTAAATACGAAAGACCTCGCAGAGGAAGCGCCCAGCCTACGTGCAGGCGATGAGGTGCTGCTTTCCGGATACATCTATACAGCGCGCGACCAGGCGCACAAACGCATACAACAGCTGCTGGACGCGGGCAAGCCGCTTCCATTCCCTTTGGAAGGCGCCACCATCTATTATGCCGGCCCGACGCCCACGCCGCCCAATCTGCCGATTGGCGCCTGTGGCCCGACCACTTCAAGCCGGATGGATCCCTATACGCCCGGCTTTCTGGACCGCGGCCTCAAGTGTATGATCGGCAAGGGCGGGCGCAGCAAGGAAGTCTGCGATGCGATCCGGCGCAATGGGGCGGTCTACCTCTGCGCAATTGGCGGGGCGGGCGCTCTGGCGGCGCAGAGCGTGCAGAGCTTGGAGGTCGTTGCCTTTGACGACCTCGGTTGTGAATCTGTCAAGAAACTGCTGGTCAAGGATTTTCCGTTGATTGTGGCCATCGACTGCCATGGCGGGAACCTGTTCGTTCGGGATTAATTCGAAATACACTTGTGTTTTTGCGGCGGATGTGTTATAACAGAACACAATGCAGTACGCCGGAATGGGAAACCTCTCCTTTGCGGAGAGGATTTTTTATTCTCAGGAAAATTAGTGCAGGCAAACTTTTGAAAGATTATAAAGAGACAGGGGGAAAGCATATGACGGCGTTTTTGATACGCCATTTTGTGAAGGACTATCAACATACGCAGGATCCGCAGGTGCGCAGCCGTTACGGGAAATTTGCCGGGATTGTGGGGATTTGCACAAATCTCTTGCTGGCAGCCCTTAAAATGCTTTTAGGGATGCTGTCGGGCAGCCTGGCTATTTTGGCGGATGGCATCAACAACCTTTCGGATTCCGCCTCCAGCATTGTCACGCTGGTTGGGTTTAAGCTGGCGGGCAAGCCGGCGGATGCGGAACATCCCTTTGGCCATCAACGCATCGAGTATATCAGCGGCTTGATCGTCTCCTTTGTGATTCTGATCGTTGGCGTACAGTTGATACAGGAAGCGGTCGGGAAAATCCTTCATCCGGAAGCGGCGCAGACTGGCGCGCTGACCATTTTCATCCTGATCGGCTCCATGTTGCTCAAGCTGTGGCAATGCCTGTTTTACCGCAACATCGCCAAGCGCATCAACGCGACTTCCCTGTTGGCCACCGCGGCGGATAGCCGCAACGACGTTTTTGCCACTGCGGCTGTGTTGGGCAGCGTGATTGTCACAATCTGCACGGGCGTGAATCTGGATGGATACTTAGGCCTTGTTGTCGCGATTCTCGTGCTCATCACAGGCATCCAGCTCGTGCGCGAGACGAGCGGCCCGCTGCTCGGTCAAGCGCCCAGCAAGGAACTGGTGGATTCCATTTACAATCGGATCATGGAATATGACGGCATCCTTGGCGTCCACGACCTGGCCGTGCACAATTACGGTCCGAACCGCTGGTTTGCCAGCATCCACTGCGAAGTCGATGCCCGTCAGGATGTCCTGGTCAGTCATGATTTGATCGACAACATCGAGCGTACGGTCGGTGCGGGCCTTGGCATTCAGCTGGTCATCCACATGGACCCGATTATTGTCGATGATCCGCGCACCAATAACCTGCGCCGTCAGGTGAAAGATATGGTCAAGGCAGTGGAGCCGACGGCAACGGTGCATGATTTCCGCGTCGTGTGGGGGCCAACGCACGCAAATCTGATTTTTGACGTGGCGGTCCCGTTTGACTGCCAGCTTTCCGGCAAAGATCTGCAGGCGCGTATTGCCCAGGGGGTTAAGGCGCTGGATCCCTCTTATTATTGCGTGGTCACCATTGACCGCAACTATGTGCCGCGCGACGAGGAATTGCTCGAAGAGCGCAACATGGAAAAGGAACAGGCTGCTTTTGCAGATCCGGATCAAAAAGAAGATCAGTAACAAACAAATGAAAAGGCTCTGAGGTGTCTGCACGGATATCCCAGGGCCTTTTCGTTTTGCACGAAATTTCCGCCGCAGGCAATTGATCATCTTTTGATTGGCTTGGCGTCAGATCGTCGAGGTATAACGGACGGCGGTTTTCCAATCCCATTATATAACCCAGCGAATTGTGGTGGGCCATGCGGATGTACATTCCAGGCGGGCGTTTTCGTGTTTTGCTCATAGGGCGCTGATCATGAACGCGTTACGCCCAGACAGCAGGCTGCTTTCTGTTGCGGGAGGGCGCCTGGCGCACCGCGATTCTTTTAGGAGCAGGCCAAAATCGAACAGCATCTACTGTATGGCTTCCTCTGTCCATTTTTTCTCGATCTTCACTTTAGAATACCAATGAGTTCATAGATAATAAAAAATAATTGCAAGACTATTGTTTTAGTTGATTTTTTATTAGAAAAGGCGTATTTTGTAAGGAAGGGGGGTCCGCGAATGGACAGAATTTTGCTTGGGCAGCGGCTTCGTCAGTGCCGTGAACAACTTGGATGGAGCCAGCAGCAGGTCGCAGATCAGCTGGGAATCACACGCTCGTCATATGCCTATTACGAGACGGGCGCGTCCTGCCCACGTCTGCCTACGCTCTGTAAGCTGGCGAAACTTTATCACGTCAGTTACGATGAACTCCTCGATGGAATGGATGAATAGAGCTCGATGTCTCCACCATAAGGAGGGCCCGTGTGCCTGTGCGTCAAAAGGGGACTGTGGGACCATGCAACAGTTGACCACACACCTTCCCCGCGCCGCTTTTGCATAATGTTCATAGTTTATTCATTGAATTTTGCCGGCGAATGCGCTACAATGTTTTTAGCACTTGAAGTAAGTGAGTGCTAAAACTCAAAACAAGAGGCGCATATCCATGAAGCAATTCAAAGCAGAGTCGAAACGCCTGCTCGACCTGATGATCAATTCGATTTATACGCACAAGGAGATCTTTCTGCGCGAGCTGATCAGTAACGCGAGCGATGCCATCGACAAGCTCTATTACAAGACACTCCAGGATGGCGACACCGGCCTCAACCGCGACGATTTCGCCATCAGCCTGACGCTGGAGAAAGACAACCGCCGCCTGATCATCGAAGACAATGGCTGCGGCATGACAAAAGATGAATTGGAGAAAAACCTGGGTACCATTGCGAAGTCCGGTTCCCTGGATTTCAAGAAGGAAAATGAGCAGAAAGACGGCGTGGAGATCATCGGCCAGTTCGGCGTGGGCTTCTATGCGGCGTTTATGGTGGCAAAACACGTCACAGTGGAAAGCCGCGCCTACGGCAGCGACGAGGCCTGGAAATGGGAGAGCAGCGGAGCGGAGGGCTATACCGTCGAGCCCTGCGAAAAAGACGGCCATGGCACACGCATTACCCTGGACATCAAGGACAATACGGACGACGAAAATTACGACGAATTCCTCGATCAGTACCGCATTAAGTCGCTGGTGAAAAAATACAGCGATTACATCCGCTATCCCATCCGCATGCCGATGCAAAAAAGCCGCCAGAAGCCGAAACCGGAAAATGCCCCGGAGGATTACAAGCCGGAGTACGAGGACTATACGGAGGAGGAGACGCTCAACTCCATGGTGCCGCTCTGGCGCAAGAATAAAAACGAGATCACCGAGGAAGAGTACAACAATTTCTATAAGAGCAAGTTTGGCGACTACGAGAACCCGCTGCGCGTGATCCACAGCAACGCCGAAGGCGTGGCCACTTATAATGCCCTGCTCTTCATTCCGGCGCATGCGAGCTTTGATTATTATACAAAAGAATATGAAAAGGGCTTGCAGCTGTATTCCAACGGCGTTTTGATTATGGACAAATGCGCGGATCTGCTGCCGGATCATTTCAGCTTTGTGCGCGGCCTGGTCGACAGCCAGGACCTCAGCCTGAACATTTCCCGCGAAATGCTCCAGCATGACCGCCAGCTGCATCTGATCGCCAGCCGCCTGGAAAAGAAGATCAAGTCTGAATTGGAAGCCATGCTCAATAATGACCGCGAAAAGTACGAACAGTTCTTTAAGGCGTTTGGCTTGCAGCTGAAATACGGCGTCTACAGCGATTATGGCATGCACAAAGACCTGTTGCAGGATCTGCTGCTCTTCTATTCCAGCAAGGAAAAGAAGATGGTCACCTTCAAGGAGTACGTTTCCCGCATGAAGGAGGACCAGAAGTATATTTATTACGCGGCCGGCGAATCCATCGCCAAAATCGATATGCTGCCGCAGACCGAAACGCTCAAGGATCGCGATTATGAGATCCTGTATCTGACCGACGAAGTCGACGAATTCGCCCTGCGCGTCATGATGAATTACGACGGCAAGGAGTTCAAGTCTGTCTCCGCGGAGGATCTCGGCCTGGAGACCGAAGAGGAGAAAGAAGCCGCGAAAAAGCAGGTCGAAGAGAACAAGGACATGCTCAATTTCATGAAGGATGCCCTCAACGGTCAGGTGCAGCAGGTGGTCCTCTCCACCAAGCTGAAGAGCCATCCGGTTTGCCTGTCTGCGGGTGGCGCGCTGTCGCTGGAAATGGAAAAAATCCTGAATGCCATGCCCGGCAACGATCAGGAAAAGCCCGTCAAGGCGGAGCGCGTGCTGGAAATCAACGCAAATCATCCGATCTTCGAGAAGCTGCGCTGCCTCTATCAGAACGATCAGGACAAACTCAAGAAGTATGCGGACCTGCTGTATAACCAGGCGCTTTTGATTGAGGGCGTATCCATTGCGGATCCGGTTGCGTTCAGCAATGAGATCTGTGACCTGATGGTCGGAGAATAAGAGAAAACAGCGCGTTTGACGTTTAGGCAGAACCGTACGACAGATTTGACTCAAATTTGCACATGAAACCCCCTATCCTGTAAGGGTAGGGGGTTTTTTATACGCACTTGCAGAAAATCGGCGCCAAACATATGGCGCTTATGGAAAGGAAGAAACGTATGGAAGAAAATCGAGAGCATTGCGGCCCGGTACGGCTGACCTTAAAGGATGGCACGCTGACAGCGCTGCTCACCGGTGAAATTGATCATCATACGGCACGCGAAATGCGGGAAACCATTGATGACACAGCGGTACGTGTGCATCCGGCGCGCCTGGTGTTGGATTTTTCCGGCGTGCAGTTTATGGACAGCTCCGGCGTGGGCCTGATTATGGGACGCTGTAAACTCCTCGCTTCGTGGCAGGGACGCGTCATTGTGCAGAATATCCCGCCGAAACTCGAGCGGATTGTCTCTTTGGCGGGGCTGAATACCCTGTGTGATGTTATAAAGGAGGGGAAACTTTATGAAATCGATCAATGAAATGCACCTGCGCTTCCCGAGCGTCAGCGCGAACGAGGCATTTGCGCGCGCATCCGTGGCGACGTTCGTCGCGCAGCTTGACCCGACGCTCGATGAGCTTTGCGACATGAAAACCGCCGTCTCCGAGGCGGTCACGAATTGCATCGTGCACGGTTACCGCGACACAATCGGTACGGTCTATATCGATTGCATGATCTATGAAAACCAGCGGGTGGTCATCCGCATCCGGGACCGCGGCTGCGGAATCGAAGACATCCAGCAAGCCATGGAGCCGTTGTATACCACGGCGGGCGATGAGCGCGCGGGCCTCGGGTTTGCCGTGATGCAGAGCTTTATGGACAAGCTTCGTGTGCAGAGCAAGCCCGGACAGGGCACTACCGTCACGATGGAAAAAACCTTCTCCCCGCGCATACATACCAATGGATAGGGAAGAACGCGTTCAGCAGAACCTGGGACTGGCGCGTGCCTGTGCGGCACGATTCCGCGGGCGGGGTATTGAATATGATGATCTTTATCAGGCAGCGTGCGTTGGGCTGATCCAGGCAGCCGACCGGTTTGATGAGAGCCGTGGCCTGCGTTTTTCAACGTATGCCGTGCCCGTGATCCTCGGCGAAGTTCGCCGCCTGTTCCGGGAAGGCGGCGCGGTCAAGGTCAGCCGTGGAATTCGGGACCTGTCACGAAAAGCGTCAAAAGAAGCGGCTGCTTTTGCCGCGCAACATGGACGCGCGCCGACGGTGAGCGAACTGGCGGAGCAATTGGGGATCGAAGCAGAAGAAGCGGCGCAGGCTATGGCAGCAGGGCAGGCGCCGGTTTCCCTGACGGCACCGGAGGATGGCGCCAATATTGATCTGGCAGATGAACCATGTGAGGAAGCGCTGACCGATATCTTAAGCCTGCACCAGGTGATGGATACGCTTCCGGCGCGGGACCGCCAGCTGCTGTATTTTCGCTATTTCCAGCATCAGACGCAATCGGAGACAGGCAAACAACTTGGAATGACGCAGGTACAAGTTTCGCGCCGGGAAAAGAAGTTGCTGTCAGAATTGCGAGAAGCGCTGGGATAGTACGGGGATTTGTAAAGAAAAGCGCCGTTTTTTGTCCTAATCTAGGGCCGGAAAAGTTTTTTGAAAAAATCGAAAAAAAATCAAAAAAAGTGTTGACACACAGAAAGAAGAGTGGTATTATAAATAAGCCGTCACGAACGGGGGCAAAAATTTCA
>ERZ1090864.198-NODE-198-length-33154-cov-14.714281_pt1 | contig 33154 bp, 31 predicted proteins | sample MGYA00478479_ERZ1090864 | MGnify/ENA primary metagenome ERZ1090864 (study PRJEB33644, sample SAMEA5815743) | chicken gut metagenome | biome: Chicken; feature: Gastrointestinal Tract; material: Caecum | place: Ireland | collected 2019-01-01 | study: A study of the...
TCCTTTGAGGACTTTTCGCGACAGCTCCAGGTCTATAATCGCAGGGACTATAACCTGTTTCCTATGAGACCTTTGGGCTGGAAAGCTCCACAGACTGTCCTGAAGGAATTTATTCAGCAGGTGTAACATATGTTTGACAAACCTACACATTTCAATATCACTGGGAACCCCGGTAGCTCCCCGATCCGGCAAGTCAACCGACGCACTTTTATTCCAGTTCGCTCCACCTCCCGGAAATCCTTTATTTTCTACACTTTTTCACTATTCTATTCTTTGACTTTTGACATCAATACTACCGTCTCCACATGCACCGTCTCCGGAAACATATCCACCGCCCTCACTCGCTCCAGCACATACCCCTGACCGCACAGATATTTCAGATCCCTTGCCAGCGTCGCAGGGTCACAGCTCACATACACAACCCGCTCCGGCGCCATCTCCACGATCGTTCCGAGCAGTGCCTCATCGCATCCTTTCCTCGGAGGATCTACGATGACCACATCCGCACGCGCTTCATTTCCGGCGGAATCCCCTCCTGAGACCGCATATTGCTGATACCATCCCGGCAGCACTTCCTCGGCCTTTCCCACGAAGAACTCCACATTTTCTATCCCATTGATCCTGGCATTTTCACGCGCGTCATCAATCGCCTGGGGGATGATCTCCACACCGTACACCTTCCTGGCTTTCTGCGCAAGGAAGAGAGAAATCGTACCGATACCGCAGTACAGATCCCACACAGTCTCATGTCCTTTCAGATCCGCATATTCTAACGCAAGAGAATATAAATTCTCTGTCTGCACAGGATTAACCTGATAAAACGACAGAGGAGAAATCCGGTATTTAATGCCGCCGATATAGTCTGTGATATAGCCGCTGCCCCATAGAACGTCGAAGGAATCTCCCATGATCACATTTGTCCGGAGCATATTGGAACTGAGCGTGATACTTGTCATTCCCGGAATCTTCGACAGTTCGCTAAGCAACTCTCCCGCCTCAGAAATCTCCGTCCCATTCACCACAAGACAGACCATGATCTCCCTGGTGGCAAATCCATAACGTATAAGGACATGACGAATCAATCCCTTCCCAGTTTTTTCATCATAGGAAGGGATTTTGTTCTTCTTCATAAAGTTCAGTATTATTTCAAGTATTTCCCGGTTCACAGGCACGCCCAGGGCGCAGTCGGTATTCGGGATAATATGGTGAGTCCGCCCCGCATAAAATCCAGTCACCGGGTTTCCTTCTTTATCTGTGCCAAAGGGAAACTGCGCTTTATTCCGGTAGCCAAATGGGGCGTCCATTCCCAGCGCCGGCTCCATGACCTGATCCAGAAGCTCCGCAGAAAAGCCGCCTATCCGCTCCAGATTTCCCCGCACTTTCTGCGCCTTAAACGCCAGCTGCCTCTCATAAGACATCTCCTGTATCTGACACCCGCCGCACTTCCTCGCAAATGGGCATTGCGGCTTGACGCGATCCGGGGAAGGAGCAATGACTTCCATCAATCTTGCATATCCGTAATTCTTCTTCGCCTTCATGACCTTCGCTTCCACAGTATCCCCGATCACTGCATCTTTGATGAACAGGGTATACCCATCCACTTTCCCGATCCCTTCGCCATTCACTCCGATATCCGTTATCTTCACGACTGCCGTATCATTTTTCCGCATCCCTTTCTGCGCCATATCTTTCTGTGTCATATCTCCCTGCGCCATATCTTCCCGCACCACATCTTTCTGTATCATATCTTTCTGCGTCACATCTTCCCGCGCCAGATCTTTCCGGATCGCTTTGCCCTGTACCGCACCCGAGCCGCTCTGCCATATATTCGAGCCTCCGGTATCCTGTGCTTATACTCCTAAAGTCCGTCTCAGATTTGACTCAAACAATTTATTATAACCAAGCCAGTCCTGTCCGGTCTTTCCCTTGAATATCTCCGTCAGTGTCTGCATCTTCGCGTCTGCATTGTCCGCCAGGTTCAGCGCCAGGGCTTCTGCAAGAGCCGGCTTTTTCGGAGAGCCATATTCCAGTTCTCCGTGATGCGCGATCACACAATGTTTCAATTCATAGGCAAGTTGTTCCGGGAAATCCGGTATGGTACGCACTGCCTCACTGATCATCTCCACCCCGATCACAATGTGACCGATAAGCTGTCCCTCATCCGTGTAGTCATTATCCGGAAACGCCGACAGCTCTCTTGTCTTTCCGATATCATGGCACATGGCCGACGCAAAGAGAAGATCCCGGTTCAGGATGGGATATGCTCCGGCAAAATATTCACACAGATGCAGCACGCTCAGCGTATGCTCCAGCAGCCCTCCTGAAAATCCGTGATGGACTGTCTTTGCCGCGGAGTGTTCTTTAAATAACTTTATAAACGCGCTGTCGTTTATGAAAAAATATTCCAGCAGTTTTTTCAGGTAAGGGTTTCCGATCTGCCGGATGTACGCGGTCAGCTCTTCATACATACCTTCCACGCTTTTCTCCGTAGTCGGCATATAGTCTGCAGGGTTATATTCTCCCTCCTGCACCTTTCGGATCTGCTTGATGTTGATCTGCAGATTTCCGTTGTAGCTGATCACATCTCCATACACTTCAATGAAATCCTTCTCATCATAATCTGCGATCCCCTGAGAATTCGGATCCCACACTTTTCCGTCAAGGATGCCGGTCTTATCCTGCAAGAGCAGGTTATCGTATGGTTTGCCGTTTCTAGTCTCCGCGGAACGTTTTCCTTTGCACAGGTAAACATTCCTGATGGTCTCGCCTTCATGAAGCCCATTGATATATCTCATTTCTTTCCTCTTTCTATTCTCATTTTCCGCACATGCTGCGCCGCCTGATTTATGTTTGTCTGACCGTTACCCGGTCATTCTCTGTTTCCCACTGTCACATAGAAATCAACGTCCACATACCCTTCCGCGCCGATCCTCCTTCCCTCAAACAGGATCTGCTGGCCCGCTCTCGTTTTAAGGACAGCGTTCTGGTATGAGCCAATGTTCACTACATTATCATTTCCCACTGCATAGATGATGTCACCACTCTGGATACCTGCTGCCATGGCGGGGGAATCCGGGTCCACGTCAACTACATAGATTCCACCGGGCATTCCCTGCTCCTCTTTTAGCTGGGCTGTCACCGTCGTCCCATACACGCCGATATACGGCACGCTCTCCCCATTTGCCAACAGTTCTATGATCGGCTTCAGATCAGAGATCGCATAGGCGTTTACCATGGAACTCTCACTGTCATCCCAGACTGTTTCGGGGATCAGCCCGATGACCTCGCCTTTCATATTGAAAAGGACTCCTGTTCCCTGTGACTCTGCCGGAATATTGGTCGCCAGAATGTCGCATTCTCCGTCAAAAAACGCTTCTTTATAGTCAGTGGAGCTGACCATGCCATACCCAAGTCCATCCGCATAACCGAACATATTCCCCAGGGCCATTACAGTATCTCCCTGTTTCACCAGATTCGAATTGCCGAGTGTAGATACCTTGACCGCAGACCAGGTAGAATTCGCAATATCTCTTCGGGGCACGCTGAACACAGCCAGACCGCTGTTTTTATCCTGTTTTTTCAGGGCAGCGCTGTACTTCTTCCCATCCCGGAACGTAACCGTCCACCCCGACGCTTCTTCACACACAGAATCCCCCGCGAGTATCAAAAGCTCCTGACCGTTATCCGCGGTGATCACCCCGGCCGCGCCGGTACTGATGCCGGTCATCTCTTCCTTCCAGTCTGCTTCTGTTTTCACCGGCTCGATTAATACGATCCCTTTTCTTGCTTCTGCCGCTCTTTCGTTCATGCTCGCCATCATCTCTTCATAACTGTCGGCATTGGCAACAGGTACGAGATCCTCCTCCGCTGTACTGTCCCCGCCCTCTTCCGGCTCTTCATCCTCCGGGATCGTCACGGTCTTGGCGTCTCCTTCGAATTTATCTTCTATCCATGGTTTGAGCGCAAAAAAACCAAGGCAGGCAAACACTCCCAGGATCACGCCGTACACTGCAAATCTGGCAAGCTGTTTTACGAATTGTTCCCTGCTGATCGGTTTTGGCTTAATCGTTTCCTGTAAAAAAGAATATTTCTTTTCCTCCGAGCCCTCTTCCGGACTCAGGTTCCGGTCTTTTTCGTTCGGCATGGACATTATTCTCCTCCAAATCATAGTATAACTGATTCACTGGGATTGTTCAATTCATTTTGGAAAAGCCTTTTCTTTATCTCCGGAATAGGGTAAAATGTGTTTACAGCAGGCGCAGCGCAGATATGCCATATTTCCCGGGGCGCATTGAAACTAACGTGTAAATAAGGTGACTTCATGAATCAAAAAACACTGACCAAACTTGAATTTGACAAGATCCTGTCCCTTCTCGAGGAAGAAGCGGGCTCATTCCGCGGCAGACAGCTATGCCGGCGGTTAAAGCCCATGACAAGCTTAGAGAAGATCAATACATTCCAGGAACAGACAGCAGCCGCGTTTACCCGGCTCGTCAGGAAAGGGCGGATTTCTTTCGGCGACGCAGCCCCTGTGGAGGAGTCCATGAAGCGGCTGGAGGTGGGAGGTTCTTTGAGTATCTCCGAGCTGCTCCGCATCTGCCGTCTCCTTGCCAACGCCGCCCGGGTAAAAGCATACGGACGGCACGACACTCAGGAGGATTCCACAGACTGCCTGGATGCATATTTTGAACAGCTTGAACCTCTCACTCCCCTGTCTTCGGAAATCGAGCGGTGCATTATCTCAGAGGACGAGATCAGCGATGATGCCAGCAGTACATTAAAGCACATCCGATGCAGCATCGGCAGCATCAATGATAAAGTACATTCCACCCTGTCCGGGCTGGTGAACGGATCATTGAGGACGTACCTGCAGGATCCGATCATTACCATGAGAGGAGACCGCTATTGTATCCCTGTTAAAGCGGAATACAGAGGACAGGTACAGGGACTTATCCACGACCAGTCTTCCACAGGCTCCACCCTCTTTATCGAGCCTATGGCAGTGGTAAAGCTGAACAATGACTTGAAAGAGCTCTACGCAAAAGAGCAGGAAGAGATCCAGGCGATCCTTGCCCGGCTCAGCGAAGAAGCCGCCCAATATATCGGGGAGATCCGGGCAGACTACCGGGCGCTCACGGATCTGGACTTTATTTTTGCAAGAGGCGCTCTGGCGCTTTCCATGCGGGGCAGCCGGCCTCTCTTTAACGAAGAGGGGCGCATCCGCATCCGGGAGGGCAGGCATCCTCTGCTGGATCAGAAGATCGTCGTCCCGATCACGGTATCTCTGGGAGAAGATTTTACCCTTCTGATCGTCACCGGGCCCAACACCGGCGGAAAAACGGTCTCACTTAAGACAGTGGGGCTCTTTACTCTGATGGGTCAGGCCGGGCTCCATATCCCTGCCGGCGACCGTTCCGAGCTTGCGGTATTCCATCAGGTCTATGCGGATATCGGAGATGAGCAGAGCATTGAACAGAGCTTGAGTACATTCTCGTCACATATGACAAATATCGTGTCCTTTTTAAAGGAAGTAGATGAGCGCTCCCTTGTCCTTTTTGACGAGCTTGGGGCAGGGACAGACCCCACCGAAGGGGCGGCGCTTGCCATCGCGATCCTGTCCCATCTGCACAAGAGGAACATCCGGACCATGGCGACCACTCATTACAGCGAGTTGAAAGTCTACGCGCTCTCAACGCCCGGCGTAGAAAATGCATGCTGCGAATTTGACGTAGAAAGCCTGCGCCCCACCTATCGTCTCCTCATCGGGATTCCCGGAAAGAGCAACGCATTTGCCATTTCAGGCAAGCTGGGGCTTCCGGACTACATCATCGAGGACGCAAAGAAACGGCTCAGTGAACAGGACGTCTCCTTTGAGGATCTGCTGGGCGACCTGGAGACAAGCCGACGCACCATCGAAAAAGAGCGGGAAGAGATCGCCGCGTACCGCCGCGAAGCAGAGAACCTTAAGAAGCAGGCGGCGCAGCGGCAGGAAAAGCTGGACGAACAGAGAGACAGGATCATCCGGGAGGCGAACGAGAAGGCGAACGCGATTCTGCGGGAAGCAAAAGAGGTGGCTGACGAGACTATCCGCAATTTCCACAAATTCGGAAAAGAAAATATTTCCGCGGCAGAAATGGAAAAAGAGCGGGAGCGTCTCAGAAAGAAGATCAAAGATACATCCTCAGCCTCCGCTCTGGGTTCACAGAAGCCAAAAAAAGCGCACAAGCCCTCTGATTTTAAACTCGGCGAATCCGTCAGGGTGCTGAGCATGAACCTGACCGGGACTGTCAGCTCCCTCCCTGACGCGCGCGGAAATGTAACGGTCCAGATGGGCATCCTCCGCTCTCAGGTCAACATATCGGAGCTGGAGATCATCGAAGAGCCGACGCCCGGCACCGCAAAGAAATTCAGCCGCACATCCAGGGGGAAGATCGCCATGGGCAAATCTCTGTCCGTAAGTCCCGAGATCAACCTCCTCGGCAAAACCGTGGATGAGGCTGTCGCAGAACTGGACAAATATCTGGACGACGCCCTGCTCTCCCACCTGCACACCGTGCGGGTAGTGCATGGGAAGGGAACCGGGGCGCTGCGCAAAGGCATCCACGAATACTTAAGACGCCAGAAGCATGTAAAATCTTACCACCTTGCCGAATTCGGCGAAGGTGATGCCGGAGTTACTATCGTAGAACTGTAAAAGGGGGCACCCCCTTTTGCCGCCTGATTCCGGATATTCTGAATATTAATCATAGGGAGGGACTCAAATGGTCGGAAAACAGAAGATCCTCATCGTAGACGACGATGAGAATATCGCGGAACTTATCTCACTCTATCTCACAAAAGAGTGTTTTGACACAAAAATCGTATACAATGGGGAAGATGCCCTGACTGCATTTGACAGCTACGGTCCCAACCTGGTGCTGCTGGATCTGATGCTGCCGGGCATTGACGGCTATCAGGTATGCCGCGAGATCCGCGCGCGTTCCGCCACGCCTGTCATCATGCTCTCCGCGAAAGGAGAAATATTTGACAAGGTACTGGGACTCGAGCTGGGAGCAGATGACTATATCATGAAACCATTTGACTCCAAGGAGATGGTGGCGCGCGTGCGCGCTGTGTTAAGGCGCTACCAGCCTGCCAGAAATGAGAACGCCGGTGCGGAAAAGGCAAAATGTGTGGAATACGAAGGCATCACTATTAACCTGACCAACTATTCTGTGATGTGTGACGGACAGCATGTGGAAATGCCCCCGAAAGAGCTGGAGCTTCTCTACTGTCTCGCAGCCTCACCGAATCAGGTGTTCACAAGAGAGCAGCTTTTAGACCGCATCTGGGGATACGAATACATCGGTGATACAAGGACTGTAGACGTCCACATCAAGCGCCTGCGCGAGAAGATCAAGGATCACCCGCACTGGAGCCTTAGTACAGTGTGGGGGATCGGATACAAATTTGAGACAAGATAATGTTAGACTGCGGACTGTCCCCCCTGAAAGCGGCATCCGCAGTCCATCACTGTAGCAGAGGGATACTGCCATGAAAAGCATGCTTCACCTGAAATTTATTGCCCTTTATATAATATTCGGATTTCTGTGCCTGTTCACGACCGCAACTCTGACGGCTCAGCTTGTGGAAAACCGTCTTATGGAGGATACCTCACGGACACTGTACCGGGAGGCCACCCTGATCGCAAGTGATTATCTGCCCTCATATTTTACGGATGATTCTTCACTTTACGCAGTCCAGGCACAGCTTGCCGCAATGCGCCTGTACCTGGACGCCTCTCTGTGGTTCGTCGACAGCGCGGGCACGATGATCACTTCATCCAATATAGAAAACACGTCGGCTCCCGAGGCGATCGAGGAGTTCAATCCCGCGGAAATCGGGGGCAATCAGTATATTTCCGGCACATTTCACGGCTACTTTGAGGAGGATGTCATTACTGTAATGGCCCCTGTAACGCAAGGGTTCTACACAAAGGGATACCTGTTGATCCACAGCCCGGTTTCCAGCGTAGAACAGAGATGCGCTCCATTGATGCAGCCTGTTTATATCACTCTCAGCGTCATCTTTGTATTCTCCCTTATCTTTCTTTTGGGCGTCCATTTCTTTGTCTACCGTCCGGTCAAAAAAATCGCCGAAGCGGCTCAGCAGTATGCTCTCGGAAATCTGGACTACGAGATCCCGGTTTCCACCCATGACGTTGTGGGACATCTGTCCGCATCCCTGAACTATATGGCAGCGCAGCTCAAGGATATGGATGATTATCAGAAAAAGATCGTGGCAAACGTATCCCACGACTTCCGCTCTCCACTGACCTCCATCAAGGGCTATGTGGAAGCAATGGCCGACGGCACGATCCCCCCGGAAATGTATGGAAAATATCTGAATATCATACTATTCGAGACAGAACGGCTGACAGATCTCACACGCGATCTGCTGACTCTGAATGAATTCGATACAAAAGAGCTCCTCCTTTCCAAGGAAGGCTTCGACATACAGGAGGTCATCAAGAGCACAGCCGAATCTTTTGAAGCAGTCTGCACTCCGAAGCACATCTCCATCGAGCTGCTCCTGATGCCCAACACTGTGCGCGTCTATGCTGACAGGCGGAAGATCCAGCAGGTCCTCTACAACCTGATCGATAACGCGATCAAATTTAGTGAAAACAACTCTTCCGTCACCATAGAGGTGACTTTAAAAAATGACAAGGCATTTGTATCGATAAAAGACCGTGGAATCGGCATCCCCAGGAAAGAACAGAATAAGATCTGGGAACGTTTTTACAAATCCGATCTTTCCCGCGGCAAAGACAAAAAGGGCACCGGCCTGGGACTGTCCATTGTAAAAGAAGTTATCCAGGCACACAACGAACATATTAACGTGATCAGCACAGAAGGCGTGGGAACGGAATTTATCTTCTCCTTGAGCCGCGCCTGACAAAAAATGCTGTGGGGCTCTCAGACTCCACAGCATTTTCTTTCATCTTTCCTCTATTCGTACAGCATCGCCCGGACAGATTCATCGTCCATATTTTCCTGGTCCACCCATACATATCCGGTATCCACCACTGCCTCGTTCCCGATCTCAAGCACCGTACGCGCGGCGGCGACAACAGTGGCATATCCCATTCCAAACGGATTCTGCACGATCAGGCCATCGATCTCACCATTTTCAAGCGCCGCTGTCTGCTCGCTGCCTGTGTCAAATCCCGCCAGCGCGATATCCTCTGCCTTGTCCATGTATCTGAGCGCTTTCAGACCGGTCATGACTGCGTCCGCGTTTGTCCCAAAACATCCCTCCAGATCCGGATGCTTAGACAGATAATATGCCACAGTCTCCTCGTTGCTCATGGAGCCGGCTTTCGAATCAACCTCCGCCAGCCTCGCCCTTGCTTCCTCTGATATCGTATCCTCTGCCGACTCGCTGTCCGCATCTCCGCCCAAACCGGATGCCGCCTCCATCCACGCGGCCAGTTCTTCCGCTGTGACTCCCAGCTCTTCAGCCGCTGCCTGCCGCTTCAGCTCACCAAGCTGATCCAGATAGATCGTCTCTACCAGTGAAACTCCCGGGTGGTCTGCTGACAGCTCATTCCGGAACGTCTCGGCGCGCTCCCTCGCGTTTCCTGATATAGAATCCTGCACAATGAGCGCCACCTCGCCGCTGTCCCCGATCACCTCACAGAGCTTTTCTGCGCCGGCCGCAGCAGCCTCGGCATTGTCCGTCATGCAGGTACACTGGATGCCCTGGTAGCTGTTCCCCGAATCAAAAGCAACGATGGGGATCCCATTTCCGACAGCGAGGTCAAACTGGACTGCTGATGAATTTTCGTCAATGCTCGCGATGGCGATCACATCCGGATATCGCGCCATCTCTTCATCAAGGATATTGACCTGCTCGTCGATATCTTCACTGTCAGCCGGCGCATTGAAGAGAACCCTGACTCTGTCGTCCCCACTGTACCCCAGCTTCTTGTTTATATCATCCGCAGCCTGCTGGACGCCGGCTTTGACCTGCTTCCAGTAGGGAGAGTTCTCCATCTTTCCGATGATCGAGATATATGTCCCCGGCTCCAGATCCAGATCATCGATCGTGCCGTATACAGCAGGAGAAATCATATTCAGCTTTGACTGCCACTTAGGCGTATCCGTCTCCTCGCCTGTAAACACATTGTCTGTATCTCCGGAACTGCAGGCGCAGACTCCCACAGCCGTACAGAGCGCCAAAGATACAGCGGCAATAAATCTCTTTTTCATTTTCTTCCTCCATCATACACAAAATTTCCCCTGATGACCGACTGATGCCTGTCTCAGCAAAATTTTTCACACTGTCTTTTTATCATACACTAATTCATTCCAGAAAAATGTGAATTTTTCCTAAATTTTCACCAAAAAGCGCGAACACGGTCCCACACGGCAATTTATTTTAATTTCACGACATTTTATGTGCTAAATTTAGAACATTGTAAACTCTTGTATAATCTCTTTTATTGTATTAAAATATACATAATCGAAGGGGGACATCCCTTTTCGGAAATCCAAAGAAGGAGGATACATACTATGGCACATGTAATCAGTGATGAATGTGTAAGCTGTGGTTCTTGCGAAGGCGAATGCCCGGTAGGAGCTATCTCCGAAGGCGACGGCAAATACGAGATCGACGCTGATGCCTGCGTAGACTGCGGAGCTTGCGAAGCTGCCTGTCCGACAGGTGCTATCTCAGCAGAGTAATATAATATAAAATCGCAAAGTGATCACAAGCAAAAGGAGTGCCGCGGATCCATCTTTTTCAGACGATCCTGCGGCACTCCTTCTCTATATTCACAGGGCACTCCTCACCAAATCCAAGACAGCCCTGCGGCCATGATATCTTCGCGGGCTTCTACATCGCGTTCCGGAAGAATTCCTCTATCTTATCGAACGGAATGATATCCGTTCTGTCATACAGGTCGGTGTGTACCGCATCCGGAATGATCATCAGCTCTTTATTGTCCGCATAGGGATTGTCTTTTACCATATCGGCAAAAGCATCTCTGCTTAAGTAGCAGGAATGCGCCTTCTCTCCGTGAATGACCAGGACAGCGCTGCGTATCTCATTACTGTACTTCAGGATCGGCTGGTTCATAAATGACATGCATCCGGTCACATTCCAGCCTCCGTTGGAGTTCAGGAAGCGGGAATGATATCCCCGGTCTGTCTTGTAATAGTCATAATAATCTTTCACAAAGAAGGGCGCGTCTTCCGACAGCGGATCCACAACGCCGCCGCCCAGAGCATAGCTTCCGCTTCTGTAGTCTTGGATCCTCTGGGCGTATAACGCCTGACGTTTCGCATACCTTGCATCAGACGAGTCCTTTGAATCAAAATATCCTTTCGCATTTACCCGGGTCATGTCATACATAGTGGAGGCCACTGTCGCCTTGATCCTTGTGTCCAGCGCCGCGGTGTTCAGCGCCATGCCGCCCCATCCGCAGATGCCGATAATGCCGATCTTCCCCGGGTCCACATTGTCCTGCACAGACAGGAAATCTACCGCTGCCTGGAAATCCTCTGTATTGATATCCGGAGACGCCATGTAGCGCGGCTGCCCGCCGCTCTCACCGGTAAATGACGGATCAAACGCCATTGTCAGGAATCCTCTTTCCGCCATACTCTGAGCGTAGAGACCGGACGCCTGCTCCAGTTTTTTGCCGCCATCATCATCCTTATTCCCTATGTAGGGTACACCGATGAGGTAAACTTATCCGCGTTAAACAGTATGGGCTGGGCATGTCTGCTGATCGTCGGACTGATACACACAGGCGTGACCTACTGCATGCATTTCTCAGCACTGAAAGACCTGCCCGGACAGGAAGCGGCCATCTTAAGCTACATCGACCCTCTCGTGGCAGTCATCGTGTCTGTCCTCATCCTGGGGGAGAGCATGACCGTCATGCAGGTGATCGGGGGGGCGTACTGATACTCGGATTCACCCTTTGGAATGAAAAGAATCCATAGACGGATATGACACGGGGGACAGAAAAGATACGAAAAAGATGCAGAAAAGATATATAAGAAATACTGATATTTATACAAAAAATACAGGTGCAGGAAAGGAATGGAACAACAACATGTTTTCTTCAGATCAGATCGCAGATGTACAGGGATTTAACAAAGTCTATCTGTATCTGTGCAAACGGATCGACAGCGCCATCCTTGACGCAGGCTATTCCCTGACGGAAAAGGATGTCCTGCTGGAGATCAGCAAGGCGGAACGGTGTACAGCGAATATCCTGACACATCAGCTCCATATCGACCGCAGCTATATGAGCCGTATGATCGCAAAATTCGAGAAGAATGGACTCATTGAAAAGACATTATCAAAGACAGACAGCCGTGTCCGCTATATTCGCCTGACGGAGAAGGGACGAAGAGAATTCAACCGCCTCAGCGATATCCAGAGCGCCCAGATACGCAATATCTTCCAGAAACTCAGCGATGAAGACCAGCGTATCGTTTTGGACGCCATGACCATGATCCGCAGCAAACTCTCCGACGCCAACGACGTGATCACGATCCGTCCTTTTACGCAGAGCGATATCGAATATGTGATTTCCCGGCACAAGACGCTCTACTATGCGGAGCGCCACCTCTCCGACGTCTTCTCCGCCTATGTGGATCGCATCGTATATGAATTTGCGGATAAATACGACCCTGAGACCGACTGCCTGAACATCCTGGAGTGCAACAGTGTTCCCGCCGGCAGTATCACCGTCGCCAAAGCAGACCGGGATACCGCGCAGATTCGCTTTTTCATGCTGGAACCGGAGATGCGGAGACGCGGGTATGGCAACCGGCTCATTGACCTGGCGATTGATTTCTGCCGTAAAAAAGGCTATAAAAGGGTATTTGTCCTGACCATCACCACCCAGGTAGTGGCAAGGCATGTGTATGAGACACACGGATTTTATAAAGTGTGGAGCCGGGATAAGTCCGAATGGGGCGATGGCGTCGTAGAGGAAAGATGGGATCTGGAGCTGTAAAGCATCCGGTCCTTTTTGCTTCTTTCTGACAGAAAACGCGTGTCCCAAGTCGAAATTGTCGTAACTTCACGAACGATTGTTTCCTTCACTCCATTCTCTCTGTGATATAATGTCTATAAAGTCGGGACAGCCCTGATGCGGATCAACTGTAACAGGTCCCGCACAAAGATCAGCCGATCAGAATAAGGAGGTATAAATATTAATGGGCGAGGTCAGATTCATGATTTCCGAGGCCGCCAAACAGGTAGACGTTGAATCCCATGTCTTAAGATACTGGGAGGAAGAACTTGGCCTGACGATCGGTCGCACGGAGATGGGCCATCGATATTATACCAATGACGACATCCAGCTCTTCCGCTGTATCAAAAAACTAAAAGATGAAGGGATGCTGCTGCGTGAATTAAAACCGCTTATCCCGGAATTGAAAGAGACACGTCTGAAGGTGAAGTCAGCCGGCAGTTCCTCTGAGAAACATGAAAATGCAGCCCATAAGCCGGCATCCGGCGCCGTAAGCGCTGTGACTGAGGACAGAAAGGCATCCGGACAGACACCGGATACGGACAAATCTCAGGCTGCGGTTTCTGTTCCTTCCGCCCGGACCGCGACCGAATCCGGCGATGTCATGATCCCGCTGAAAAGCGTAGAGCAGGTGCGCGCGTTGGTGGGGGATGTTTTCCGGGAAGCGCTCAGTGAGAACAATACCGTATTAAAAAAAGACATCAGCAGCACGGTGACCACTGATGTCATGCACGAAATGGATTTTCTCCTTCAGGCTAAGCAGCGCCAGCAGGAAGAACATTTCCGCAGACTGGACTCCCTGATCCGCCAGCAGCAGGCATCACGCAAAGAATCTGCCAAAGGCGGCGCTATCATGAGACTGAGAAAGATATTTACATAAACGCCTCTACTGCTGCCGCAGTTCATTCCCAAAGCGTGTGTACTGCGGCATCCACGCAAGCCGCACGGTCCCGATCGGACCGTTTCTCTGCTTTGCGATGATGATCTCCGCAATGTTCTTATCTTCCGTATCAGGATTATAGTAATCATCCCTGTATATAAACATACACACGTCCGCGTCCTGCTCGATGGCGCCGGACTCACGGAGGTCCGAAAGCATGGGGCGCTTGTCCGTCCTCTGTTCCACCGCGCGGCTGAGCTGGGACAGGGCGATGACCGGAACGTTCAGTTCGCGGGCAAGCCCTTTCAGCGAGCGGGAAATCTCTGAAATCTCCTGCTGACGGCTCTCATTCTTTCTGCCCCCGCTTCCGCTCATGAGCTGCAGGTAGTCGATAATGATCAGGTCAAGCCCCTGCTCCAGTTTATATTTTCTGCACTTGGACCGCATCTCAGAGATGGAAATTCCTGAGGTGTCGTCAATGATCATCCTGGAGTTCCCGATCGTCCCCGCGCCCTCGATCAGCTTCTCCCAGTCTGTGTCCGTCAAAGTACCTGTCCTTAATACCTGGGCATCCACATGGGACTCCAGGGAAAAGAGACGGTTCACGAGCTGTTCCTTTGACATCTCAAGACTGAAGATCGCCACCGCCAGATTCTGGCGGAATGCAACATGCTGCGCGATATTGAGGACGAACGCCGTCTTTCCCATTGAAGGACGCGCCGCGATCAGCACCAGGTCGGAGCGCTGCAGCCCGGAAAGCTTGTAATCCAGGTCCATAAACCCGGTTGGGATGCCTGTTACCGATCCCTTTGTCTTTGACGCTCTCTCGATCACATCCAGGGCGTTGAGCACAACCTGCCTGATGGGGACATATTCCTGGGAATTCCCATGCTCTACAAGCTCAAACACCTGCTTTTCCGTCTGCTCCAAGATCTCCTCCAGAGGACGGTTTTCAAGATAACAGGTATTGGCGGTCTCCTCGTTGATCTTAATGAGTCTCCGCAGGATCGCCTTGTCCTTTACGATCTCTGCATAATATTTGATATTCGCCGAAGTCTGAGTGCCGGCGAGAAGCTCTCTTGCATATTCCATGCTGCTGATCTCCGGCGGCACGTCCTTTTCCTTCAGATGCTCCTGCAGTGTGATCAGATCCACCGGCCGCCCTGCTTTGAAGAGCTCCACTACAGCATCGAACAGGATTCCGTACGCTGTCCGGTAGAAGTCCTCGCCTGAGAGCATCTCTGACGCCACCATGACAGCGTCCTTATTCATGAGCATCGCCCCCAGCACTGCCTGCTCTGCCTCAATGCTGTGGGGCGGTATCCGCTTCATTGCCGCTTCTATATTATCCATAAAGAATATCTCCTTATGAGTCTTCTCTTTTATGCTTCTTCCTTTACGACCACTTTCAATTCTGCCATCACCTCCGGATGGAGTTTGACAGACACGATGTGCGTCCCAAGTGACTTGATCGCCTCTTTGAGCTGGATCTTTTTCTTATCCACGTCAAGGTTCATCTGCTCCTTCACCGCAGCCGCAATTTCTTTGCTGGATACGGAACCAAACGCTCTTCCGCCCTCTCCCACTTTGATGGCGAGCACTGCCTGCCCCTCCGCCAGCTCAGCCGCAAGCTTCTTTGCCGCCTCCAGGTTCTCCTGTGCCACTTTCTTCTCATTGTTTTTCTGAAGCTTCAGGTCATTGAGATTCTTCCCTGTCGCCTCCACGCCGAACTTTTTCGGCAGGATAAAATTCCTCGCATATCCGTCATTTACATTTACGATCTCCCCCTTCTTTCCGAGGGACTTTACATCCTGCAATAAAATAACCTTCATATCTAGATATCTCCTTCCTCGATCATTTCATCTATCGTTTCTTTCAGCACGCTGATCGCTTCCTGTATGTTGGTATGGTCGAACTGCGCCCCTGCGGAATTGATATGTCCGCCGCCGCCCAGCTTCTCGGCAATGATCTGCACATTGACTTCATCGATGGACCGGGCACTTAAGTAAATCTTGCCCTCGTAGACGGTCAATACAAAAGACGCCTTGATACCGCTGATGTCCAGCAGCTCATTGGCCGCCTGCGCCGCCAGCACGGTAGGACTGTCTATGTCACCGGGACACTCTGCGATGGCGTATTCTTTCCGGTACACTTCCGCCTTTCTCATCGCCTCCGCCTTGGCCCGGTAAGAGGCCATATCATCCCGGAACATCTTGCGCACGCGCGTGATATCCGCGCCGCATCTCCTCAGAAATGCAGCCGCCTCAAAAGTACGCACTCCTGTGCGGTTCATGAAGTTTCTCGTATCGATCATAATCCCCGCATACAGGCAATCCGCCTCCACAGATGGGATCTTGATATCATCCGCAATATACTGGAGCACCTCCGCCACCATTTCGCAGGTGGATGAGGAATATGGCTCCACATAAGAGAGCACTGCGTTCTCGATCACATTGCTGCTCTGCCGGTGATGATCCAGCACCGCGATCATGCGGGAACGTTTCAGCAGTTCCGGACACTCCGTCATCTGCGGTTTGTTCGTGTCTACCACGACGACCATCGTATTGTCCGTAATATAATCCAGCGCCTGGTCTGACGTCAGGAAAATATCGTCCTCATAGGCCGGACTCTCCGCGATCTCATCATACAGAGGGCGCACAGACTCCGTCACGGTATTGATAATGATGTGCGCCTTTTTCTCCAGGCTTACAGCCGCCCTGTAAATTCCCATAGAGGCGCCGAAAGCATCGGGATCCGCGATCTTATGTCCCATGATCATGACCTGATCCTTTGTAGCGATAAACTCACGCAGCGCCTCCGCCTTGACGCGGGCTTTCACCCGGGTATTCTTGGCAGTCTGCTCCTTCTTGCCGCCAAAGTAGGTAATGCCGTTACAGTCCTTGATGACCGCCTGGTCTCCTCCTCTGGCAAGGGCAAGGTCAATGGCCACGCGGGCATACTGATAGCTCAGGGCGTAGGTGGCGGTATTCAGCCCCAGACCGATACTTAACGTAGCAGAACGGGCATTTCCGATATTGACCTGCTTGACCTCTTCCAGGAGCGAAAACTTATCTTCCGCGATCTTTTTGTAGCTCTCTTTCTTAAGGACGATAAAATATTTGTCCTTCTCCATCTTCTTGACAATGCCGTCCACATCACCGATATATTTGTTGATCTTTCTGTCGATAAGGGCCACAAGAAGAGACTGGCGGACCTCCTCAACGCTTTCCATGACCTCGTCATAATTATCAATGTAGATGAGCCCTGCGATCATCCGCTGGTCTTCGTTTTCGCGGATGTATGCATTCAGCTCCGTCACATCCTGCATGGACACTGCCACGAAGAACTCTTCATCCTCCGGGATCTGCAGGAGCTCTTCCTTCTGGCTGAAGCCCTGCAGGGACACACGGCGCATTTCCACCAGATAATCCCTGTCCTTATAAGTCACTTCCAGCTCAGAGCGCTCCAGATCCTTCTTAGGGAACACTCCCGGATGCAGCTCCGGGATCATCCTGTTCAGATACTTTTCCTTCCTCAGACCGGCTGTCAGCGCCGCGAAAGCATCATTCCCCCATAGGATGTGTCCATCTTCCAGCGTGATCGCATAGGGCACCGCAAGCTCTTTCAGCAGGGTGTGCTCGATCCCCTTATACTGTGCCGAAAACTGGATCAGATCAGCCAAGATCAGAGAACGGTTATAAAAATACAGTCCCCCCGCGATGGCCAGATATACCAGGATAAATACAGACATTATAAACCCTGCTTTTTTGTCGATCATATAGAGCCAGATATTCATGGCAACAAGCAGGACCGTCATAATGAGCGGCCAGTTCATGTACATCCTGAGCTGACCCTTTAAACGCATTCCTTTTTTCTTTTTCATATTGGTTTCACCTCATCCACATCCGCCGGATCCCGGCGGATATGCACAATGCAGAACTTATAAAAATTTTTCTGTTTTTTTGCTATGCTGTCTTATTATAACACCTTTTTTGTTTTTATTCCACTGAAAAAAGCAGGCGGCGCTCCCGGATTCATCTCCATAGAGCGCCGCCCACAGATCACATATCGTCATACAGCAGCTTCTGTATTTTTCACTTTCACATCATTAAAGAACGTGGCTCCTTCAAGGACAACGGTATTTTCATACCCATAGTAACGCATCCTGTTCTGAAGGAAGTACGCCCTCTTTCCTCTCGCGCAGACAATGAGGATTTTTTCCTTCTTATCCAGCCCTTCGATCTCTCCGTTTACCTTTGCCAGATCCACGAAGAACGCCCCCTTGATCTCCGGCTCCGGCAGTACATCCACTACACGGTACCCTTCCGCCTTGCCCGCCGCATACTCTGCCGGCGTCATGCTGACCAGTGTTCCGTCCAGCTTGTTTATCAGCACATAAACCGCCTGCACGAACGGATGGATAGCCGTGGAAAATGGCGGCGCATAGGCAAAGTCCGCGTTCTCAAAATCTTCCAGGACCGCTCCCATATTGATGCCCATGACAGCGATATCCACCATCTTGTCTACCTCGCCCGGTCCTAATACCTGCACTCCTAAAAGTTTTCTGGTCTTCCAGTCTGCGATCAGCTTCGTGATCAAGAAGGATGCGTCCGGATAATAGTGCGCCTTGTCATCTGTGGGCACAAGCACAGTCTCAACATCGTATCCAGCTTCTCTTGCCTGTGCCTCAGTCAATCCGGTGCGTCCTGCGTTGAGCCCCGGAAGCTTTACAACACCTGTGCCGAGGACGCCAGGGTAGGTCTTCTGAGCACCGGCAAGCACCTGTGCCAGAGTCCGTCCCTCCAGATTTGCAGAAGATCCCATGGGTGACCACTGTCGTTTCCCGGTAATGCGGTTCGTCACCATCGCGCAGTCGCCCGCTGCATAGACATCATCAAGGCTTGTCTTCATCTGACTGTCCACCAGGATCGTCCCCTTGAACATCTCGATTCCTGTACCCTCAAGAAATGCAGTATTTGGGCGGATTCCCGCCGCCATGATCAGCATCTCACAGGAGAGCGTTCCTTCTGACGTCTCAACCCCTGTCACCTTGTCCGTCCCTTGGATCTGCTTTGCGCTGGTCCCTGTAATCACGCGGATGCCTGCATTTAAAAGATGATTTTTTACATAGTCTGCCATCTCAGGGTCAAGGATGTTCGGCAGCACCTGCGGGGCAAAATCGATCACCGTCACCTGGATTCCCCTGGCATGGAGATTTTCTGCCGCTTCCAGGCCGATGAACCCTGCTCCGATCACCACTGCCTTTTTCACATGATTTATTTCCGCATATGTACGCATGTCCTCTGCATCATCCGGCGTCCTCATCCTGAACACTCCCGGAAGGTCTTTCCCCTCAATGGGCAGCTCTGCGGCAGAAGCGCCTGTGGCGATCACCAGCTTGTCATAGGGCCAGGTTTCTGTGTTCCCGGTCCGCACGTCCTTTAACGTCACCTCTTTCTTCGCCGCATCCAGCGCAACAGCCTCCTTTCCAGTGCGGACCTCCACTCCGGTCAGCCCGGAATATTTCTGCGGGGTATTTACGATCAGCTCTTCCCTGCTCTCGATAAATCCGCCTACATAATAGGGTAGTCCGCATCCCGCGTAGGAAATATCCTGATCCTTAGTAATGACTGTCACCTCAATGCTCCTGTCTTCTCTTTTTAATTTCGCCGCAGTCTTCGTCCCAGCCGCGACACCGCCGATAATAAGTACCTTCATGATTTACGTTTCCTTTCTCTTAATGATCATCACTGTGAGCTTTCAGCCAGCCTCTCTCCAGCCCCGGATTCTTATGACAGCAGTGCTCCTCGCCCTCACACTCCGGTCGCATGGCCGGGCAGACATAGACGTCCCCGCCGCTGATCGTAAGCTCCCTGACATTGACGAGCATATCCGCCATCTTCCGGCGCGCCTCGTCATAGATCCTTGTCACCGTCGGACGGGAAATCCCCATCCTGAGCGCGCACTGTTCCTGGGTCATCTGCATCAGGTCAAGCAGGCGGATCACCTCGTATTCGTCATATGTAAGATTGATGCTGCCTGACACCTCGCACCCCTTCGGGACAAACCCTCCGCCCCGGGGCAGGGAACAGATGCAGCGCTTTTTCTGTGGTCTCGGCATATGAGCGCCCTCTCTTTCCGCGCGTAACAGGACATTTCGTCCCAGGATGAATGCGCTCCTAATTACAAGTATACCAAGTTGTGAACATATGTCAATAAACTCTTTATGATTTTTCCAAAAAATCGCATCAGCAGTTATAAAATAATGCATCCCCTTGTCCCGCTTCTTTCCAGAAGCACAGATATCGCAAACGTAAAAAGGAGCAGTCAGTTAATCTGTTTTAACTGACTGCTCCCTTATATCTCTCAATTAGTCCTGAACGTACGGCATAAGAGAAATATGTCTTGCTCTCTTGATCGCTACTGTAAGAGCTCTCTGATGCTTCGCACAGTTTCCTGTGATCCTTCTCGGGAGAATCTTTCCTCTCTCAGATACATATTTCTTCAGCTTTGCAACGTCCTTGTAATCGATCTCGTTATTCTCTTTACCACAGAATACGCACACTTTTTTTCTTCTGCGTGCCGGGCCTCTTCTCTTGAAGCCGCCTTCTGGTCTGCTTCCCTTTTCGTAAGCCATGATGGTTATCTCCTTTCCTTAGTTGAACGGTAATTCCTCATCAATGCCATCAGGGATATTCATAAATCCGTCGCCCGCCGGCGCACTCGGTGCCGGCTGCTGGTAAGAGGATCTGCTCGCCTCACTCTCAGCCCTGCTCTCTGCGAATTCCTGCTCCTCCACGACCACTTCCGTGGTGTACACTTTCATGCCGTCTTTGTTCGTGTAGCTTCCGGTCTGTATACGGCCGGAAATAGAAACCCGCATTCCCTGTCGGAAATACTTCTCCGCAAACTCAGCGGAACGCCCGAACACGACACACGGAATAAAGTCTGCCGTCGGCTCTCCGTCCCTCTTAAACCTGCGGTCAACGGCAACTGTATATCTCGCGACTGCCGTTGCATTCTCTCCCTGTGAATATCTGACTTCAGGATCTCTTGTCAACCGTCCTACTAAAACTGCTTTATTCATATATACCTCTTTCCGCTTATGCTTCCTGTTTCACGCATAAATATCTGAGCACGTTGTCCATAATGCGGATACGCTGTTCCACTTCACCCGGAACTGTAGGCTCAGCCTCGAAGTGTACGAAGTAGTAATATCCTTCTGTCATCTTCTGGATCTCGTAAGCGAATCTTCTCTTGCCCCACTCATCCACGTCTGTCACGTTGCCGCCGAAACGTGTGATCAGTGCTTTCACTTTCTCGACTACGTCTGCTCTTGCTTCGTCTTCGAGTTTTGCGCTCACAACAACAGCTAACTCATACTTATTCATGTTCTCGCACCTCCTTATGGTCTCTGGCCCCCGGATTTATCCCGGGAGCAAGGAATTATGATACTTGCCGAAATAGGATCCGACAGTATGTCACGGTTACTCATGATACCATAAAAAGGAGCTTGTTTCAAGCTTTTTTTACTATATTTCTTGTATTTTTTTCAACCAGACGGCGGGGGACCATGATCTGATGTCCGCAGCCTGTACATTTCAGGCGGAAGTCTGCGCCCACCCGCAGGACCTCCCACTCTTTGCTGCCGCATGGATGCGGTTTCTTCATCGTGATGATGTCTCCTACATCAAATCTGTCTGCCATTCCCTCTGCTCCTTTCCTGAACGCCTCCCTGCAGTGGAAGCCTCTGCCATGCAGTTTGTGCTGAGGGGCTCATTCCCCGGACCGCTTAATCTGTCGCGGTGAGCACGCCCTGCACAAGAAATCTCTCGTCATCCCTGATATTGGTGCAGGTGGACAGGCTCACGATCTGCGACTGGGCATTCAGCTCCACGTCTACCGTGTAATTGGATGATTCCTGACAGATCCTGAGATATTCCTCGTACTCCGCGTCCGAGGCATACTCTATCTTATAATTGTCCGCAGTATCTTTCACTACCCCGGCAGAAAATATTGTGTATGTCCTGACCTTTCCATCCGGTGTATAGATATAGAAATTCGGATTCTCTCTGCAGAACGACTCGCTCTCATACTTGAGAAGTTCGGAAAACATCTCACCGCCCACATTCAGGTGATGTCCGTAGATAAATGTATTTCTGTCAGAAAAGTCCGAACTGTTTCTCATATCCATGAAGATCGCACCCAGTTTGTTGTCATTTGCTGTAAAAGTCCTGGTCAGATACTCAACATTGTCAGCGCTCTTGACAACCGGGTAGCTGATGATCGACGGTTCATCAAAACGGATCCACGCCACGGTATCTGAATTTTCCCTCATCAGCGCGTCAAAATCGACCTTGAACCCGCTTCCGTCCTCATCCGCCGTGATGGCGATATCCTTGATCTCATCGTAGATCTTGCTTCCAGAATAATATGGTATCAGCATCATCACAAGCTGATACAGGGAAAATATAAACACGCAGACCGCAGCCACCAGGATCACACTTGATACGATATTGAACCTGGTCCGTTTCTGCTGCCTCTTCTTAGCGCTCATCCGTTCTCCCTGCCGGCCGGAACTTCTGCGTTTACGCATCTGCTCAGGTTTCTCCATCTGCTTCGGTCTCTCCGTCTGCTCCGCTTTTCCCATCTGCTTCGGTCTCTCCGTCTGCTCCGCTTTCCTTTCATCGTTTTTGCGCAGTTCCTCCGCCGCACTGGAACTTTTCCTTCCCGCCGCGCTCTTTCGTCTGCGGACTGCATCCCCCTCTGTCTTTCGGGAGGCGCTTCCATCTGTCCGGCGGGGTCTTCTATGTACCGGCTGTTTCTTCGTACCACTTTCTGTTTTGTTTATCTCTTCTCTGTCCATTTGCACCTTTTCCTTTATCCGCTTAATACTCTGTTAAAACCCCAGATTCTCATCCACAAGGATGATCTTGAACCTTTTTGGTATCCGGCTGAATCTTGTGACCATGATCTGACAGCAGATACAGTCAGGACTCTTACAGTCAAAGCAGCTTCCGTTCTTCACACATGGCGGGTTGATATCAAACCGCTGTGTATTGATCGGCGCCGCCTCGTTTCTCGCCCTGTGCATTGCGTCTTCTTCTGTTTTCACGACCTTGTTCATCCCTACGATGAGAAGCACATTTTTCGGCCCGAAAGCGTATGCCGCAACGCGGTTGGCATTTCCGTCTATATTCACAAACACTCCGTCTTCGCTCATGGCATTGACGCTGCCCAGAAACCAGTCGCAGGTAAATGCCTTAAGCGCGATCCCATGTCTCTCTTCCGGTGTCGCCGCCTGGTCCCTGTCATAAAACTTATAATTTCCGGAACAGACTGCATCCAAAAGTCCCACTTCACGGACAGACATGGACCCGCCCATATTAATGCTGCTCCCCTCCGGGATCAGTTCCAGCGCTTTTTTTACGGCCTCTTCCTTTGACACAGCGTAATACGCTTCCATATTTCTGGATTCCAGAGCCTTTACGACCCGCCTTCCCAGAGCTTCGTTTCTTTTCTGCCTCACATCCATACAAACGACCTCCCTTTCTTATATTTCCGGCCTCTGCCGCGCCGGCAATGATCATCCCCCTGTTTTCGCCGGAGCATGGCGCTCTTCCGCCACTCTGCCGCCGCAATTATAACTAGTATAGCATATTTTCGACAGAAATCACATTCTTTCTCTCATTTTTCTGCTCCGGCGTTTTTCTTATGTCCTGCTTATTTGATTCCCGCATTCAGCATTGTTTCTGCTTCATCCATCTGCTTTACCACGTCCTGGTGCCTCTCATCGAAAAGGAGCCCCTTGTTGTATCTGTAATACAAGTCGCATCCGTTTTCCCGGATAAACCAGACGCTGTAATAATTGGCGTTGAGTTCTGTGACGAACGCCACCATCTCCTGACTCTCCCCGAACGCGTCCTCCATAAACCGAAACGCGTTTTCCAGCGTCTCGGACGCATGGGCCTGCAGGGAGTCAAGCTCCTCTTTTTCCCGCCCGAACAGCTCTCTCACACGGACAAAGGCTGCATCATCAGCGAAGAGTTCTCCCTTCAGTTCCAGTGAGAAGCGGGTAAGCGCATCGATCACCCTGGTCAGGGTGTTTTCCTGCTCTCTTGTCAGGACCTCCGCCTTCTTCTGCTCTGCCAGGTCTTTTTCAGCCATCATCCGCACATCATCCAGCATCATGACGGACTGATTCTCCCGATAATAAATAAGATATTCGTACAGCTTTGCCACATATGCATCCTGACGGTGACACTCCCTGAACATTTCACCCAGTCTGCCGCTCATCAGGCTGACGATGCTCAGATGTTCATCGAAAGGCGCTGTGCCTATCTTCTGAAGGACATTTGTATCCCACCTGCCGTTTAATATATCCTCCACTTTATAATCCGTCCTGTACTTATAGTACAGTTCCAGATAATTGGCAAAATCTTTGGCGATCATCCTGTGCTGGATATACTGGTACACCACATCCCTGTCCGCCGTCTTATCCAGCTTCTCGTACACCTGGATGAGCTGTGACAGGTCTTCCCATCCTCTTGCCGTGGCAAACAGTTTCCCATCCACTGTATTCTCTATTCTGTAAAAATTTTCCCTTCGCAGTTCCAGATAGGAAATCACAGCGGGATGGATTCCCTGACGGTACGCATACTCTTTCCACACCGGGAAGTCCGCCTCCACTCCAATCTTCTTGAGCCGGTCCAGCGTCACCACGTCAAACTCGCGGACAGACTTATTGTACTCCGGGGGATTGCCCGCGGCCACGATGATCCAGCCGTCCGGCACTTTATGCGTGCCGAAGGTCTTTCCCTGAAGGAACTGGAGCATGGCAGGCGCCAGTGTCTCGGAAACACAGTTGATCTCATCAATAAACAGGATCCCCTCCTGCATCCCGGTCTTTTCCATCTTCTCATACACGGACGCGATGATCTCGCTCATAGTATATTCTGTCACGGAATACTTCTCCCCGCCGTATTCCTTCTCCTTAATAAACGGCAGCCCCACGGCGCTCTGCCTTGTATGATGGGTGATCGTATATGCCACCAGCCCGATCCTCAGCTCTTTCGCTATCTGCTCCATAACCTGTGTCTTTCCGACGCCCGGCGGTCCCATGAGAAGCACCGGGCGCTGCCGGATCGCCGGTATCTCATACTCCCCGAAGGCGTCCTTTAAAAGATATGCCTCAACCGCATCTTTGATCTCCTGTTTTGCACGCTTAATATCCAAATTGTATTCCTCCTGTTATCCTGTCTGTACTGCTCCGTCCAGACTGTCTCTTCCGATCACCAGGCGGACCGCCCACGGCGGCACATCCACATCCCGGTAGTCCTCCTCCAGAAACACAAACGCAGCCCTGTAGGACGGCATTTTATTCGGGTAGATGCCATATCCGTCGGTAAAATAGATCAGCCCTTTCAGATTCGTGTATTCTCCTGTCTCTATCAGACTGTCCACATATTCAAACGCCGGGCGGAAATCTGTCCCGCCCTCTCCATATAACCGAAAATGCTCCATATACCCCTCCAGGTCTTCCAGGGACGTAACTTTCACGTCCTGATGCACCTTTTCATCACACTGGATGATGTGGATATTCACTTTCCGGAAAAAGCTCTCATTCTCCGAGAGCACGCTGTACGTCTCCTCAAGGAACCGCCGCACAAGCTCGCCCGAACAGGACATGGAGGTATCTACCACAATGGCAAATTCCTCGATCTTCCGCGCTTCCCGCGTCTCCTGAGGCTCGATCAGCGGCATATTCCCATATATGGACAGCCCATAAGTATAAAAGCCATAGTCAAACGTATCCTCGTCCGCTTTGAGTTCCTCCCGAAATACAGAAAACTTTCTCAAGAACTCCCGGTAATCATGACGTTCCCGGTTCTCCACCCTGAGCTCGTCAAGGAAATCTCCGCTCTGTTCGGAAGATTCCTTTGAAAAAGTCTCCAGGTCTGTCTCCATCTTTTCGTCAATCTCTCTCCACTTTTTCTCCAGCTGTTCATCCGGCGGGCGCTTCTGGTCCTTATCCTCCCAGTATCTGTGATCGTCCACATAGAATTCTTCCTCCAGCATGGACAGTTCCTTCTCCGTCAGGTCCCATCCTGTCAGCTCCCGGAACACCCGCTCCGCGTTGAGCACATGGCCTGACGCCTCCAGCTTCCGGTAGGTCTCTCTGCGCAGCAGGCTCCGCGAAAAGCGCACAGGCCGCAGGTCACAGCCGTCGATGATATGCTCAGCCGCAATATCACAGCTTAGATTCCAGTACCTGTCATCCATTCCCCGCTTGATCATATGCCGGAAAACACAGTGGAGGACCATGTGGAGGTATCCCCTGTTGGCAAGGATGCGGTTCTCCCTGTACAGCCCGCCAAGTTGCCGGGGATGGAAATAAATCGTATAACCGTCTGTCCCGAAGGGGCTGACCCCGACATCCATCTGATAAACAAAACTGCTCAGAGCCACGTCCATGAACCGCATGGAAAAATAAAGCTCATCCCGGCAGATGCCCAAGATCTCCCTGCCGATCTTCTCAAGCTGACGCGCCGCCTGCTCCGGCTGATATCCCTGCCCCGCCTCTCCATTTTCTGTTCTATTATAACTCATATTTTTCCTTTCTCACAGGAAACAGTCTGTGCCTCTCGTTCATGAGAAAGCTCAGGATCCCTCCCCGGTCCGGCGAGCGCTCTGCGGCAGCACGCTCCACCGCCGCCTCAAGCGCCGCTTCCGTCCACAGCTCTCTCCGGGACATCTCCCTGAGGGCGTGCATCCTGCCTGTATCCGTCAGATACACCGCTACCTTTTCTCCGTGTCCCCTGACGTAATCCTCATAGCTCTCTTCCGCAGCCCTGGCAAGCTCCGCCGGGTACATGAGCCTCCCAAAAATAAGATCCGCGAGGACGCCGACCCGGTCCTGCGCCCTTGCCACGGCAAAAAGATCGTCGTATTTCCTGTAATCCATCTCTTTATTGTAAAAACACTGTCTGTAATTATTTCCTGATCCATGATGCTGGGTAAAAAGGAGACGGGCCGGGGTGTTTTCCACCGCTTCCTCATAATGTTCCGGGAAGACGAGCTCCGCTGTTTTCTCATACGCGTCATCCTCACCGGCTCCATGGCTTTCACCGCGCGGTCCATAAAAAGCCGCGTCTATCCTCTGCCACAAGTCCCCCAGTATGTCCGGGACGCAGGAACGACTGCCGCTTAAAAACCGTACCTCCAGCCGTTTCAGCGACCGACATCCGGTAAATGCCCCGCTCCCGATTTCTGTCAGGCTGTCCGAAAAGCGCAGTTCCTCCAAGTTCCGGCAGCCATAGAAAATATATTTCCCGATTTCACTCATCGAATCGGGAAACTGCACACTCTCCACGGCTTCTCCCGCCAGGAGCTGCTCCTGCTGCCGGAAGATCCTTCCCTCCTCCGTCTCACACACAAGGACGTCCTCGTCCTCGTGATCCTTTCTGCCGGAAAATGCATATGCCGCTGCCCTCGTCACCGGTCTCCCGCCGATCATCCCCGGCAGCTCTATCTTTCCGTCCGTCCCGAAACAGCGCACGATCTCAATGCCGTCTCCTGTCTCCCTGTAATGTATCCTCATATCTCCCTTCCTCTCAGGCCGACACATAAAATAGCAAAAGTCGGGATATGCCCCATAACGAAGACATATCCCGGCATTCCCTTTCCCGATCCGCCATGGAGGCGTCCCATATCATGTGTACCGTTTGATCGTCTCTTTGAGAATGTATTTCTTGTCACTGTACCTGTCCACGATATAGCTGTTCGCCTTGTGCTCCAGCTCATCCGCCAGCGGTTCCAAAGTCACGTCGGGACCGTATTTCCGCCTCAGCGCGCGCTCCAGAAGATAATCGCACACCTGGGGATTTTTCGGCAAAAGCGGTCCGTGCAGGTAAGTGGCGATCACATTTTTATATACCACGCCTTCATAGCCGGACTTTCCGGTATTCCCAAGGCCGTAAAACACTTTTCCAAAAGGGGTGTGGTCTCCGATATAAGTGCGCCCGCCGTGATTCTCAAACCCCACCACCGGCCGCTCGAAAAGGGGGCTGTTGAGCACGATATTCCGGATGAGCCGCTCGGGCTGCCACTCGGTGGTGATATCCAGGATTTCCACCCCCTCGATGGTCTTCTTGTCTGTCTTATAATATTTCCCCAGAAGCTGATAACCGCCGCAGACCGCCAGCACAACGCCTTCATCTTCTACATAAGCCTTAAAATCCTCCCGGATGTCTTTTAAGAATCCGCAGACCAGCTCCTGTTCCCGGTCAGAGCCTCCGCCCAGGAGAACGATGTCCAGCCTGGAAAAATCAATCTTGTCCCCTGACAGGAATGGAATCACTTCTGCTTCCATGCCGCGCCACTCCAGGCGTTTGCGAAAGCACTGGATGTTGCCCCGGTCGCCGTACAGATTCAGAAGGTCCGGGTATAAGTGTCCGATCGTTAATTTCATCATGACTCGACCCCTCCTTCCTGTGATCCCCCGGGTTTATGCCCTTTTTCCAGCTCTGTCAGCATGTGGTTTGTCCGGTACAGCCCGGAATAATTCACGATGACGTAGAGGTTCTTCGTGCCGTTCTCCACGCAGTCCAGAACAGAAGCCCTCAAATCCGTGGTGGAGTCACAGGTGATATCCTCGTATTTCAGGCGCAGTCCCATGTCATGGCGCCTCGTTCCCGCGGTGATGATCCTGCGGGCACTGCTGTCCGCAAGGTACTGGAAATCCACATCCCACAGCCAGGAGATGTCCTCGCCGTCCTGGTAAGTGTCGTTGATCTGTATGATGATGTCCTTCGGCTTCGTATCCTTGAGCACGAGGGACACCTTCTGCTGGAAACCGATTGGATTTTTCGCCAGATGAAGCTGCACTCTTGCCCCATTGATCTGAAAAATGCTCTCCCGGTCGTTTCCGTAGTCAAATGTCTCGATCATTTGTTTAAATCCGGCGTAACCCGCCCCCATGGTCTTAAGCGCCGTGTATGCGGACAGGGTGTTGTAGATATTATACGGCGTACGCGCTGTGGAATCCACATGGATGCCGTCCATGTCAAACGAATAGACTTCATCGTGAAGCCGGATATTCTCCGCCGTATAGTCCGGCCGGGGCCGCTCCCATCCGCAGTTCGGACAGTGGTAGATGCCAAGCTGTCCGTAATGGAAGAAATCATACTCCAGCTTCTTTCCGCATTTCCGGCAGAAGATGCTCTCCCGGATCTCCGAGCGGGAGATATCGTCAAAGAGCTGCTCGCTGATGCCATATGTGACATATGGGTTTCCGCTGTTCTCCGCCATGGAGTAGGACAGGATGTCGTCGCAGTTGATGATGAGCGTTGTCTCCGGTACGCTGGTGACGGCGGCCATCAGCTTATTATAAGTGATGTCCACCTCCCCGAAACGGTCCAGCTGGTCCCTCGAAATATTGGTAAGAAGGGCGCAGTCCGGCGTCAGCCTGGGCAAGACTCCCACAGACGCGATCTCGTCCACCTCGATGCAGGCATAGTCCGCGTCCAGGCGCCCTTTACGGTCCGTGGAAAGGACAAAGGCAGAGATAATGCCGTTTAACATATTCGCCCCTGTCCGGTTGATGATGACCTTCTTCCCTTCACTCTCCAGGGCGCGACACAGGATGGCATTTGTGGTTGTTTTCCCATTTGTCCCCATGGTCACGATAGTCTTTTCCCTGACCTGCCCCGCCATCTCTTTCAGGATACCCGGATCGATCAGCCGCGCCACATATCCGGGCAGCGTAACGCCGCTCCCCCGGTTCATCTTTTTGATGAGGGCGCTGGTCGCTTTCGCACATTTAATTGCAAGTTTGCTTCGAAATCTCATAGTCGTTATCCATCTTCACTTTCATTTTCATTGGGAATCCGCGGCTCGTTCAGGCTGTCTCCGTCCTCCTCTTCAGCAGTTCCCTGATCGCATGGGCCACCCCGAGCTCCTCATTTGTCTTTGTTATATATTTTGCCGCCTGCTTTACTTCCGGGTCTCCGTTTTCCATTGCCACCGTAGCGCCAAAATCCATAGAGATCATGGACAGGTCATTGAGGCTGTCTCCCAGCACCATGACTTCATCCATGGTGTATCCGAGCGACTCGATATACGCCTTTAACACCGGTCCTTTCTGCGCCCTCACATGGGTAAGCTCCAGATTCGTCGGAAAAGATGAGGCGGCGGCAATCTCCTTGTCCGGTTCCAGCCGTCTTTTGATCTCATCCAGCATCCCCTTATCCTCCGAAAAAAGAAACAGCTTGTACACAGGCACTCCCTGCTGCTCCAGCTCGTCCAGCCCGGGGATCACCCTTGTCCTTTCCTTCATCCGGAGAAACTCCCTGGTCTGCTTCACTTCCTCCCGGCTCAGGTTCATGTGGAAAAGCATTGCCTCCAGCAGCAGACTCTCTTCTACTTCTTCCTCCGTCCCGATGCGGTAGTCATATCCGTTTGTACAGATCACCATGGATACCGGATATTCCCGGATCACACGGTATACTCTCCGGCACAGCTCCATACTCATGGGGCAGGTCCGGACAACGTTCTCCCGGGAATCCCGAACCTCCGCGCCGCTGCCGACGATGTAATCGCACACAAGCCCTGTGCCCTTCAGTTCCTGCATTGCCCCTGGGAAGTTTCTCCCTGTGCATATCATAAAACGGATTCCCGCTCCAATAGCTTCCTTCACGGCCGCAAGGGTCTTGGGCGCGATCCTGTGGTCATTCCCGAGAAGGGTTCCATCCATATCGCTTGCGATCACTTTTATCATATCCGCAAATCTCCCTGACATTTCATTTCTTTATCGTTTACCTTCCCATTATAAATAGTTTCTCCGGTTCATGCAACTATAGACATCCATAACCCACACTCCGCTCTGCCTTTTATATCCTGATGTCTTTCAGTCTTCCTCCGCCGCGCAGATATTTCCTGTAAATAAACAAGAACACGATACAGGAAACGCCGGCAGCAATCCCATCCGCCACAGGCTCCGCATAAAACGCGGACTGGGCGGTAAAGAAAAGGGGCAGGATACAGGTCGCCCCAAAGTACAGAGATTTCCGGAACAGAGACAGACTCAGTGAAGTCCTCGTCATCCCAAGGGCGGTAAGCCCGTCCACGATCACATACTGGAAGCTGAGCGGTATGATCATCAGGGTAAACGCCCGAATGCCCCACACGGCAAGTTCCGCATATTCCCGGTTATCTGTAAAAATATATACAAAATACTGAGGCGCGATCCTCGAGATCAGGAACATGACGGATGTAAAGCAGACACACAGCATAAGGACCCAGAAAAACGTCTTTCGTATCCGGTCCGGCCGATTCGCTCCGTAATTATAACTGATAAGGGACTGAGAGCCGCCCGTGATCCCCAGCATAGGCGATGTGATCAGCAGCATATAACTCTGCACAATGGTAGCCGCTGTAATAAGCGTATCTCCGTACTCTCTGCCGCCATAGTGCTGGAGCACCGCATTTAAGGCGATGATAATGATACTGTCTGTAGCGAGTATGAGAAACGGAGAAAAGCCGATCTTCACGATACGTCCGCCCACAGACAATTCCGGCCGCGCCAGGCACAGGGGTACTTTCATCTTTTTCCTCCGAAGAGTCAGGAGCACAAAAGCGCAGGAGGACATCTGACCGATCACCGTCGCGATGGCAGCCCCTGCCACTCCCATGTCGATCAGGAAGATGAATACCGGATCAAGGATAATGTTGATGACAGCTCCGATCAGGGTAGTCGCCATGCCCAATACCGGGAAGCCCTGGGCTGTGATAAAATAATTCATCCCCATTGAGAGCATGGCAAAAAATGTGCCCGCCGTGTAGATCGTCAGATAACTGTCCGCATAGGGAAAGGTCACTTCACTCGCGCCGAACCAGTTCAGGAGCCGGTCCTTTGACAATAGGAACAGCGCGGTCAGCACGATGGAGACGATGATCATTAAGGAAAAACTGTTTGCCAGAAAGCGCCTTGCCCCTTTCTCGTCCCCAGCTCCCAGCCGCACGGAGAAAAGGACCGAACCGCCAATCCCAAAAAGAGCGCCGAACGATGACAGCAGCGTCACGATGGGCGCGCAAATCCCCACCCCGGCAAGAGCGTCTGCTCCAGTGTCCGGGATGTTCCCCACATAGATCCTGTCCACTATACTGTAAAACACATTCACGAACTGAGCGATCATAAACGGAATCGATATCTTTAATACGAGCAGGGGGATGGAATCCCTGCCGAAATCATTCGTCTTATTCATCCATTGCTCCTCATTTCTCTGATTTTCCGTCCTACATTATATCAGGAAATGCGGAAAATGGAAGAAAAAAAGGTCCGGCGCTTCTGTCTCGCCGGACCTTTCCCTTATTTCATATATACCTTGTTCCAGGCTGTCATCCTTCAATGGCAATGCTTTTCTTCGTCTCCACTGCCTGAGCGACCTTCTTCGGGATGCTGATACTCAAGATGCCGCTCTCATATTTTGCCCTGATATCCTCCTGGGTAAGCGCGTCGCCCACATAGAAGCTTCTCTGCATTGCTCCTGCATAGCGCTCCCTGCGGATATATTTGCCTTTCTTATCCTTCTCGTCCTTATCCAGTCCCTTTGCGGCGGACACGGTCAGGTATCCGTTTTCCAGCTCCAGGCTGATCTCATCCTTCTTAAATCCCGGCAGATCAACGTCCACTTCGTAGCCATCGTCATGCTCGCGGATATCTGTCTTCATCATGTTCTTCGCGTTCTTTCCGTACAGCGGATTTTTCTTTCCCCAAAAATCTCTGTCAAATGGGAAATCCATCCAGTCATCATCAAATAAGTTCTCTCCAAAAATACTAGGCATCAACATAAGTCATATCTCCTTTCAAAAACAAATCTTTTTGTTATCTGTTTATATTGTAAAGCACTTCCGAAAAATCATTCGGGGTGTTGAGTTTTGAGAACCGGGAACTTCAGGAACCTTTCCTTTTCCTCTTCCCTTGTTCTAGTTGTAATATAGCATATATTATTAGCCAAGTCAAGAGATGAGTGCTAATTTTTTAAATATTTTTTTGGAAAACCTCAAAAAGGCTTGATTTTACGGGCTTTTTCAGGCTTTCCAAATTTTTGATTTTTTCAAAAAATGGCTTACTACACCATTTTTACACCATTTCTACACCAATTTCAGAATCGGGGACCTCCAAAATCCCCTGTAAATTCAAGGAAATCTGAGTTAATTTACTACACCATCAAAAGCAG
>ERZ1090864.205-NODE-205-length-32675-cov-10.687124_pt1 | contig 32675 bp, 9 predicted proteins | sample MGYA00478479_ERZ1090864 | MGnify/ENA primary metagenome ERZ1090864 (study PRJEB33644, sample SAMEA5815743) | chicken gut metagenome | biome: Chicken; feature: Gastrointestinal Tract; material: Caecum | place: Ireland | collected 2019-01-01 | study: A study of the...
TAATTAAATAGGAAAAAATTTACAGAAATGTTACAATATAGGATAGTAATTACATAATGGCAGTATTCTCTGCAAAATTAGGAAAACTGCGGTTGTGTAAAATAAAAGGGAAATGGAGGAAAAGGACTAGAAAAAGTATTTGTCCGAAAAAAGGATGAAAAAAAATGACTTAAAAAGAAAAGGTGCAGCAGTCATCGCGGCAGCGCTGGCGGCGGGGATGATCATCCCGTCCATGGCACTGGCAGCGGGACCGTCCGTTAAGGTCGGTTCAGACTCAGGCGTCCAGATGAGCTCGGACCCGGAAGCAGTGTATGTGAATAATTACACCGGGACAACGCGCTCGGAGAATTTCAGTGATAACTGGAAGTTCTATATGGGCGACGCTTCCGGCGCACAGGATCCGGGTTTTAACGACTCGGGCTGGGAGCAGGTGAACCTGCCTCATGATTACAGTATTGAGCAGGAATACACCAAATCAGGGGAGGCTGAAAGCGGCTATCTTCCGGGAGGAACCGGATGGTACAGGAAGAACTTTACCGTTGACAGCAGTGCGGAAGGCAAGAGGATTCGGATTGATTTCGGCGGAGTTTACATGAATTCTACGATCTGGGTAAACGGCCATGAGGTCGGAAGCCATCCTTACGGATACACACCGTTCTCCTTCGATATTACTGATTATGTAAATTACGGCGGAGACAATGTGATCACTGTAAAGGTAAATCACCAGACTCCGTCCAGCCGCTGGTATTCAGGAAGCGGTATCTACAGGAGCGTGGATCTGACGATCACAGATCCGGTACATGTCGATCTGTACGGAACAAAGATCGAGACTCCGAACCTGGAGGAAGAAGCTGGCGGCACGGTAAGCACGAACGTCAGCACAACTGTGGTAAATGATTCCGCAGAAGCACAGAATGTAACACTTACACATACTGTATTCCCGAAAGACGGAGATGCAGAGGACAGCATCGGAACTGTGACGACAGAGGCTGTAGAAGTAGCTGCCGGCGCGAGCGCAGATATCGATGCAACAGTACCGGTAAATAATCCGACACTGTGGGACACATCCGATAACCCGGCACTCTATACTGTGAGAACAAAAGTGAAGGTTGGTGACACTGTTGTCGATACATATGACACAGAATTTGGTTACCGCTATTTTAAGCTTGATGCCAATACAGGTTTCTCATTAAACGGAGAGAATATGAAGCTGAAGGGCGTCTGCATGCACCACGATCAGGGAGCCCTTGGAGCAGAGGCATGGGAGGATGCGATCAACCGTCAGGTGAAAATCCTGAAAGAGATGGGATGCAACTCCATCCGCGTAACACACAACCCGGCGTCTGATGAGCTGATCGAGGCGTGCAACGAGCAGGGAATCCTTGTGATCGATGAGGCGTTCGACGGCTGGATGTATCCGAAAAACGGCAATTCCAATGACTATTCTGTATGGTTTGACCAGACAATTGATGACGGTAACGAAATCATCGGGGCAGAATCAGGAATGACATGGGCGCAGTTCGATCTGACCGCCATGATCAAGAGAGGACAGAATGCTCCTTCCGTGATTATGTGGTCTCTCGGAAACGAGGTGCAGGAAGGAACAGCCTATGGTCTTAACCAGACTTATGCAGATGCACAGAGCAAGCTGATCGCATGGGCTCAGGAGCTTGATTCGACAAGGCCTGTCACAAGAGGCGATAATAATGTTAAAGGTAATACATCCGGAACAGCATATAATATTATGGATTCGCTTGCTCAGGCCGGCGGTGCAGTAGGACTCAACTATACAAACGGATCGCAGTATGATACGCAGCACGAAGCAAGTCCGGACTGGCCTATCTACGGATCAGAGACGGCTTCATCGGTCAACAGCCGCGGTATTTATGACAGATTAGGAAACGGCGGCGCGTCACAGACGGCAGATAAGTACCTTACGTCTTATGACAACTCGGCAGTAGGCTGGGGGGCTCTTGCAAGCAGCGCTTGGTATGATGTGATCCAGCGTGATTTCGTGGCCGGTGAATATGTATGGACAGGTTTTGACTATATCGGCGAGCCTACACCGTGGAACGGAACAAGCACCGGGGCAGTGTCATCCTGGCCGTCTCCGAAGAACTCCTATTTCGGTATCGTTGATACCGCAGGACTTCCGAAGGACAGCTACTATTTTTATCAGAGCCAGTGGAACGACGACGTTGACACGCTCCATATTCTTCCTGCATGGAATGAAGATGTCGTGACAACAAACGGAAGCGGAGAAGTTCCGGTCGTTGTATATACAGATGCAGCGAAAGTAAAACTGACGCTTACTACTGCAGACGGAGAAGTAAAGGATCTTGGAACAAAGGAATTTACGACAAAGACTACGGATGCGGGATATACCTATCAGATTTATGAGGGAGAAGGCGCAAACGGAACCGCCCATAAGAATCTCTATCTGACATGGAATGTACCGTTTGAAGAAGGAACCATTTCCGCAGAGGCATGGGACGCAGAAGGCAATGCGATCGATCTCGACCAGGTTGAAGGACGTACTTATGTGACGACGACCGGAGATGAGGCTAAGCTGGATGCAGAGGCCGACCGTACAGAGATCGCGGCTGACGGCACAGAGCTGAGCTATATTACTGTCAGCGTTGAAGATGAAAATGGTGAAATCGTTCCTGATGCGGCAAACAATGTGAAGTTTACAGTAGAAGGCGAAGGAACGCTTGTAGGTGTTGACAATGGCGAGCAGGCAGATCATCAGTCCTATCAGGACGATAATAGGGATGCGTTCAGCGGTCAGCTTGTTGCGATCGTACAGTCTACGAAGAACGCAGGCGAGATCAAAGTAACAGCAAGCGCGGACGGACTTGATCCGGCTGTTGTGACGATTAATACGACACCGGTGGAAGAAGAGTCCGGAGAAACGTCATTAAGCTACTACATGATGTCCAGAAACTATTATGTGAAGACCGGCAATATGCCTCAGCTGCCTGAGACAGTAACAGCTGTGTATTCTGACAATTCTGAGGCTGACATGACGGTGACATGGAATGAGATCTCAGAGGACCAGATCGCACAGACAGGCACATTCTCAGTTGCAGGTGTGACAGAGGCGGGCGATACAGTTTCTGTAACGGTCAACATGATCGATCAGGTGGCTGCACTGCTCAACTACACTACTACAGTTCCGGTCGGAACAGAACCGGTGCTTCCGGAATCAAGACCTGCAGTGCTCCAGAACGGCGAAGTGATCAGCGCATCCTTCCCGGTAGAGTGGGGCGAGCCTGAGGGCAGCTATGATGAAGTCGGTCCGGTGATGGTAACAGGTACGGCGAATGTACTCGGACAGGAGATGACAGTGTCTGCTGTTGTACGTGTGCAGGAGCAGCAGGTTACAATCGGCGACAGTGTGACAGGAGCAGCCAACCTGAGCCAGGATATTGAGGCAGGCTTCCAGTCAGATACGCTTGAAGCGATCAAAGACGGAAATACAGCGATCAGCGACAACACAAGCGGCGGAGCTAACCCCACGGCATGGAGCAACTGGACGAATACAAATAAGAATAATGACAATGATGCGGAGATTACATTCCGCTATGATACTCAGCAGAGAGTCGGAGAGATCGTTGTTTACTTCGCAAGAGACAACAGTGGCCTGAGATTCCCGAACGCTGGAACGACAGAGATCTATATCTCCGAAACAGGCGAGGACAACAGCTGGACAAAGGTAGAGGCGGAAGAGACGATCGCTGAGTCCGAGAATCCGACAAGGGTCAAGGCATATACATATAATTTTGACCCGCAGTTAGCAACTTATGTAAAACTTCGTGTTGTGAATCCGACAGGTACAGATCTGTCTAAACCGAGTGTAGCGATCACAGAGGTTATGATCAACGAGTGGACAGGCTCCTATACGACGAACTCGACAGCAGCACTTCAGTCGCTGTCAGTCAATGGCCTGGAAGCAAGTGCGTCAGATCTGGCAAACGGATACTTTGACACAGAGGCGATCCTGATCGACACGATCCAGTATGCAGGCGCAGACAATGCAGCGGTAACATATATTCCGCCGTATGAGAACGCAGCAAAACTGATCATCGAGTCTGAGGACCACAGTACAAGAAACACATTTACGATCAACCTTGGTGTAGACGCATCTGCAGGCGACGCTGCGGATGACAGCAGAGATTACGACTATACAAAGACAACTGCAACAGCAGCAAGCGAGTATCCGGGAGGCGGAAATGAAGGACCTGCATCCTATGCGGTAGATAATAATGCCGGAACATGGTGGCATACGAACTGGAGTGTGACAGTTCCGATGTCCGATTTCTGGATCACGCTTGAACTGGAAGAAGAGACAATGCTCGATGCACTTCGTTACTATGGACGTGACGGAAGCATCAACGGCCGTGTCGGAAATTACAAAGTAGAAGTAAGTACCGACGGTGAAGAGTGGACAGCTGTATCTACGGGATCCTGGGAAAATACGGCAGGCTGGAAGCTGGCAGTGTTTGATCAGCCGATGATGGCAAAATATGTCCGTCTCACAGGTCTCAGCACATTTGGCGATTCCGGAAATAACAGATTCATGAGCGCGGCTGAGCTCCGTGTAAGAATGGCAGAAGAGACGACAGACATCAGCAATGCAGAGGTTACAGTTCCTGAAGTGAAGGAAGTGGATGTTGTAGATGAAGACCATCCGGTAACACTGAGCGCTGATGAGATCACAGTTGCTCTTGACGGTGCAGAACTCAGATACGGCGTTGACTACATCGTATCATATGAGAACAACACTGCTGAGGGAACGGCAACAGCAATCGTTACAGGTCTTGGACAGTACGGATATTCCGGAAGCGCATCCGCAGAATTTGAGATCAAAGCAGCAGAGCCGGCAGAACCGGTTCTTGAAGAAATTGCTGTAAAAGAACCATGCAGGACAAACTATACAGAGGGTGAAACACTTGACCCGGCAGGTCTTGTACTTGAGCTGAAATACAGCGACGGTTCAACAGCGGCAGCAGCATATACCGAGGAGACGGCAGCAGACTTTACATTCACACCGGCTCTGGATCAGCAGCTTACAACAGGCGATACAGAGGTTACTGTAGAGTATGCGGGCAAGACAACAGCTTTCAATATCAATGTCCAGCCGGCAGCGGTTACGATCACTTCCGTGGAAGTGGCAAAAGCTCCGGATAAGACAGAATATACTGAAGGCGAGACGCTGGATCCGACAGGACTTGTACTTCGTGTAATATATTCAGACGGTTCAGACGGAACGATCGGTTACAACGCTGAGACAGCAGAATGGTTCGAATTCACACCGGCTCTTGGAACAGCGCTGACAGCAGATATCAAAGAAGTAGCTGTTACATATCAGCATCATACAGCTAACTTCGCTGTCACCGTGAACGAGAAGGACCCGGGAACAGATCCTGATCCGGAACCGGGAGATCCGGGAACAAAACCGGAAGACCCGCAGAAGCCGGGAACAGGCGGAAGCCAGAACGGAGATAAAGGTCAGGGCGGAGACAAGGCTGTCCAGACAGGCGACACAACAAATGCAGCAGCATGGGCAGCAGCAGCGACCCTTGCGGGAGCAACAGTGGTTATCGCCGGAAGAAAGAGAAAATCAGAGAGGTAAAACTTTCTGATTAGCAGCGGGGATAGAGGCAGGATAATGCCTCTGCCCTGTTGGCATAAAAAGTAACTTATAAACAATGATTCAAAGAAAGGGAGAAATACGTGAAAAAGAAAACAGCTAGAAGTTTAGCGCTCCTGATGGCAGCAGCCATGACAGGGACTACGTTTTTCGGAACCGGGGCGCCGGTAGCACAGGCTGCAGACGAGTGGATCGGTGACGATCAGCTTAAGGAAAACTCCACATCGGAGCCGGAAGCCGATGACGTATTGCCAAGCGAGAATCAGTACAATTATCAGAAGGAAGAACTCGCAGCATTCTGTCATTTCGGACCCAATACATTCAACGAGATCGAGTGGGGTGAAAATTACGGAGATAAAACTCCTAATGAAATTTTTAAACTTACTCAAGATTTTGACGCTGATACATTGGTCAAAGCAATCAAGGATGCAGGGTTTCATAAACTGATCGTAACAGCAAAGCATCACGACGGATTCTGTATCTGGGCAAGTGATTATACAGAGTATGATGTTGATGCAGCAACAAACTATCCGGGAGATGCAAAGACAGGAAGAAGGGATATTCTTGAAGAGATATCCGCAGCCTGCACAGAGCATGATATCGACATGGGACTGTATCTGTCCCCGTGGGATATCCATGATCCGAGCTACGGATATTATGATGAAAACCGTAATCCGGTATCTGCTGATGAGGATGTCCTGGATTACAACGATTACTACAATGATCAGCTCGAGGAGATCCTGGGCGATGACAGATATGGCAATGAGGGTCATTTCGTAGAAGTATGGATGGACGGCGCAAAAGGAAGCGGCGCCAATGCACAGGAATATGATTTTGAGAGATGGTTCGCCACGATCCAGAAATATGAAGGTAAGGCGTCAGGCAAGTATGATTCCGACTGTATGCTGTTCGGCGCGCAGGCATATACGACCGTGCGCTGGATCGGTAATGAGAACGGCTATGCAGACAAAAACACATGGTCCAAATCAATCGTGGATTATGAGAATAACACGATCAACAGCAACAGCCAGGGCGGCTACACTTTAGGATGGGAAAACGGAAATCAGTGGACAGTACCGGAAGCTGACGCCCGTATCACATCCGGATGGTTCTGGGGAACGACAAAAGCGGCTCCGAAGTCTATTGAGGCTCTCGGAACGATGTATTTCAATTCCGTAGGACACAACTCGCCGCTGCTCCTGAACATTCCTCCGAATAATCAGGGTACAGTGGATGAGGCAATTCTGAACAGAGTGGCAGAGTTCGGACAGAATATCAAAGATACTTTTGATGAGAATATGGCGGCTGCTGACGGAGCTGAGGTAAAAGCTTCTGACGTACGCGGCAGCGATACAGCTTTTAAGCCGGGCAATACAGTAGATGGCAATGACGATACTTACTGGACGACAAATGACGGCACAAATGAAGGCAGCCTTCTGATCGATCTTGGTTCATCTAAGAAGTTCGACGTTGTTTCCATCGAGGAAGCGATCCAGAACGGACAGCGCATTAACAGCTACAAAGTAGAGTATCGCAATGGCAGCGGCGCATGGACGGTTCTTGATGAAGGCGAGACAATCGGAGCAAAGAGACTGGTAAGGACGTCCGCTGTAACAGCAGATCAGATCAAGATCACTGTTTCAACGACAGATGGTAAAGTTCCGATGATCAGCGAGGTAGGTGTTTATAAAGCGTCCGAAGGATTCGAGCTTGCGGCGTCAGCTCCGACAGGTATGGATGTGATTGACATCGAGGACAGCGCAGCTGATGATAATGTAGGATTCACGTTTACCGGCGGGACATGGAATAAAGAAACCGGAACAAACTTTGTCAACGAGACAAACCGCTGGGCAAATGCTGGTGCAAGCCTGGAACTGAATTTCACAGGAAGCAAGGTTTATCTTGTGGGAACAAAGGATTCGGGACATGGGCAGGCCACCATCACGATTGATGGCGGGGCTCCGGTGACAGTGGACACTTCAGCGTCAGAAAGAGCTACAGGTCAGGTATGGTTCAGCTCGGAAGATCTGACAGACGGCCCGCATACTCTTACATTGACAGTAGATACAAAAGCAATTGGTATTGAGGCTGCTTATGTGATCAATAACGGCGGAGTCGGAATGATCGGTCTGGAAGCCGATGAGTTCACAATGAACGAAGACGAGACCATGAACGTGAAGATCACCAGAGTCGGAGGAACAAACGGACGTATCAAAGCGTACCTTTCCCCGAACCCGGGAAGCGCGATTCAGGACGACTTCTATACAGAGCCTGTAGTGGTAACACTTGCAGACGGTGAAAGCGAGACAACAGTACCTGTCAGAACAAGAAGAAATACGAATACAACAGGAACGCAGGACTTCTCGATTGAACTGAACTCCCCGAGCACAGGACTGATCCTCGGATTCATTGATGCAGCGACAGTAAATATTCTGGATGCAGAGTCAATGACAAAAGAGCAGCTTCAGGAACTTGTTGATTCAGTGAGCGGCTGGAGCAAAGATGTATATTCAGGCGACTGGGCGTCATTCGAGAGTGCTCTTGCAGCTGCCAATGTGCTTCTTGCACAGGAAACCCCGGATGCATTGGAGATGGGCAAGGCTTATGCGGCACTCGAGAATGCAAAGAACAATCTGCAGAAACGTACACAGTTCACCGCAGAAGACCCGCTTGTATTACCGGCAAAACAGGGAGTGACAGTAAGGGCAGAGGCAGAGCTGTTTGAACTGGTAAACGGAGAAACACATGATTTTGTCAAAGCTGAGAGCGACGCTTATTCAAATGGGATGGCTGTATCTTGGTTTAAGCCTGACAATGTAATGTATGTATACTATAATGCTCCGACAACCGGAACATATACTGTTACAGTACAGGGACAGAGCGGCAGAACGAGTTCCAATCCGAACCGTCTGATTGTCTCAGAAGAGAATAACAATTTTGCTGAAGTGACTCAGGACTTCAATGGAACAAATGCCAGCAACCCGGCATATGAGAATTTAGGATCATTTGATATCAATGTGACAACCGCAGGACCGGGCGTCATGAAGATTGCGACAGATTCCCATGAAGGTCCTAATATCGACTACTTAGACATCACGCCAAAGGACATTGTTTCAACCTTTGATATCACTGCATCTGCAACAACGGGCGGCAGTGTTGAAGTTTCCGCAGACCAGGTGGTACAGGGCGGCAGCTTTGATATTACGATCACACCGGATTCGGGATATGAGATCAGCCAGGTACTGGTTGGCGGAAGCGATGTTACGGAAAATGTTCAGGAAGGGAAATACACAGTGTCTGACGTACAAAGTGACATCAAAGTAAATGTAATGTTCAGTTTCGCTAATTATACGGAAGCGAACAGATTCCAGTTCCCGACAGCAGAAGAAGATACTGTGACATTGGAAGCAGAATACTTTACTCTGCAGAATACAGGGGAAAATGAGCAATGGCCGCTTCAGGTATCAGAGGCAGACTGGGCAAGCAATGGCAAATTCGTAAATTCGCTCAATGAGAACGATGTGATCTCTGTACCGTATTTTGCAGAGAAGATAGGAACATATAAGATCACGGCAACTTACAGAAGCGGATCTACTGTAAACAGCCTCGCATGGAGCACAGAGCCGGAAGGACTGATCGAAGGTGAAGGCAGAAACACAGTTGCAACTCCGAGCGAAAATAATGGACAGGGAAAAACAAGGACTGTTGACTTTACAGTTACAGTTACAAAACCGGGCGCAGGAGTCTGGATTTTTACCGGACCGAGCGGTAATTCTCCGCAGCTTGATAAGTTCGACATTGTTCTTACAGAAGAAGTAGACAAGATCGCAGATAAGACTGATCTTGAAATCGCAATTCAGGATGCAGAGAGAGAACTTGCCAAAGAGAATACATATTCTCAAGAGACAAGAGCAGACCTTGAGGCGGTGCTGGTAAACGCAAAGACAGTATTTGAAGATCCTTATACTACACAGTCAGTAGCTGACCAGGTGGTTGAAAAACTTAAGGAAAAAATCGACAACCTTGCATACATTTCTTACAATGTAAGGACAGAGGTTGTAGGCGGAGCCGGCGGAACTCTTACGCCAAGCAAGGAGACCGTAGACCGGGGCGAGAGTGTTGACATTACGATCACACCGAATTACGGATTTACGTTAACTTCTCTGGAAGTAAATGGCAACGAGATCACCAGCTTCCACAAATACAATGTAAGCTACACTATTTCCAATATCACTCAGGATCAGGTAGTGAAAGCGGAATTTGAGAAGACCGGCTATACAGTAGGCGAGCCGTTTGAGTTCCCGACAGGAACAGATACGGCGACACTGGAAGCAGAAGACTTTACCCTGTTTAATGTGAACGGTGATACAGAGCGGTATAAGATGGGAATCACCAATGGCAGCGCAGGGGCATGGGATGAAGGCGCAACCTATATCAACGCGTTTGAACCGGGCGACTATATCTCTGTTCCGTATACTGCAAAGGCAGGCACATATGAAGTCAAAGCTATATACAGCAGTGGTTCTGCAACCAACAAGCTTGTATGGGACAGCGACGGAACGATTGAGTCAGGACAGGTGTCCGCTGGAAATACAAATGCAAACGAGTTCGTGACAGCTACATTTGAGGTCACAGTTACGGAAGACGGCACAGGCGTATGGACATTTACAGCGCCGGAAGGCGACAAATCTCCGCGAGTTGATAAGTTCGAGATCACTGCAAAAGGTTCAGGACCGGTAGAGCCGGAAGAGTATACAGTGACAGCTTCCGTTGACGGCGGAAACGGAACGATCACACCGGAAAGCGCAGAAGTTGAGGCTGGCGGCAGCGTAGACTTTACAATTATGCCGAATGAAGGTTATGAGATCAGCGACGTGACAGTAAATGGAACCTCCGTTATCGACGATGTGGATAAGGAGAATGGCACTTATACGTTAAGCAATATCAATGAGGACACAGCGGTAGTCGTAACCTTTGAGGAGATCAGGGAAGATTCGGATCAGTACACAGAGAAGAATCCGTTCGTATTCCCGACAGAGGTAAATGGCACACCTGTTACTCTGGAAGCAGAGAAAATGATTCTCCAAAACACCGGAACGGGAGAGGCATGGCCGCTCCAGGTATCAGAAGCAGCTTGGGCAAGCAATGGCAAATTCGTGAATGCCATGAATGCCGGTGATAGCGTTGTGCTGTATTATACAGCTGAGAAGGCAGGTACTTATGAAGCAACACTTCAATACAGAAGCGGCGACACGAACAACTCCATGACATGGACAGAGAAAGACGGAAAGATTGCAGATGGTTCCCTGGATTCTGTTGAAGCAGAAGAAAATGCAACTGCAACGCATACAGTTGTACTTACATGGGAAGTTGAAACACCGGGAGCCGGAGCTGTGACATTCCTGGCAGGCGCGAAGAATGCACCGCAGCTTGACAAATTTGACGTTGTCCTGGTAAAAGAAAAGACTGATGTGCCTGAGGTCAATAAGGAAGCGCTTGCAGAAGCCATTGCAAAGGCAGAGGAAGAAGCCGCTAAGACAGACGTGTATACTGCAGAGTCCATCGCTGCGCTCGAAGAAGCAATTGCAGACGCAAAAGAGGTATATGGTGATGAATCCGCGGAGCAGGAGCAGGTGGATGCACAGGTATCCGCTCTGGAAGCAGCGATCGAGGCGCTTGTGAAACTTCCGGAACCTCCGCAGACATATACGATCACAGCTTCCGCCGGTGAAGGAGGAACGATCACGCCTTCAGGCGAGGTTACAGTAAATGTCGGAGAGGCTCAGACATTTACGATTAAGGCTGATGAAGGATGGCACATCAAGGAAGTCATAATTAACGGCGAGTCAGTCGGAGCGGAAGAGACATATACGATGGAGGCAGCCGGTACGATAGAGGCATTATTTGAGAAAGATGCCGTGGAACCGGAAGTTCCGGACAAGAGCGCGCTTGAAGCGGCACTCAAAGAGGCGGCTGAAATCCTGGCAAAGACAGACAAGTACACAGAAGAATCTCTTAAAGATTATAAGGCTGTAGTCGATGAAGCTCAGGCAGTATATGACGATCCGGATGCAACAGCAGAAGAGATCGCAGACGCTGTACAGAAGCTCACAGATGCACGTGATCTTCTGAAAGAGATCGACAAAGAAGAGCCTGGAACAGGAGACAAACCTGGTACAGGTACAGACAAACCGGGCACGGGTTCCGGAAATGGTGCTGATAAAGCAGTACAGACCGGAGACAATACCAGCCCGATCCTCTGGGCGGCAGTTCTCGCAGCAGCATGCGCGGCAGGCACAGCAGCGGTAAGGACCCGTACGAAAAAGAATAAGTAAAAAATAGAGCAGAGAGACAGAAACCGGACAGAAAAGACTGCTTTAAAGAAAAACTCCCCATTGCGCGGGAGTTTTTCTTATTTCATCTAAAAATCGTCCTCGCGGGCTCATTGTCAGTATTAGACAAAAAAAGGCTTCAGATCCGTGAGGAAAGGCAGAGAAATTGGTGATTTTAATGAATCCTGCCGACTGTTCATAAATAAATAGGAAATTGTTTACAAAAATGTTACAATATATAGTAATTACATAATGGAGGCAGTCTCTGCAAAAAACAGAGACTGCAGTTATGTAAAATAAATAAGGAAAGGGAGAAAAATGTGAAGAGAAAGACATCAAAAGGTCTGGCTCTCCTGACTGCAACGGCTGTAGCTGCGGTCACGGTCCTGGGGACAGGGACGCCGGCGGCGCAGGCTGCGGAAGCGGAATATGAGATCTATCCGAAGCCGCACGAAATCAGCTATGAAGGAGAAAGCTGGATCATTAAGAATGAAGTGAATGTCGTCTATGAGGATGGCATTGACGAGGCAACACAGGACAGGCTGGAAGAAGTCTTCGCCCTGAAAGACGGCATCACGGTGAGCGAATCGGATGAGATCGTCGAGGGGAAGACGAACGTGCTTGTCGGGATCAACGGATCAGACGGATACGTTGACCAGTATGCAGAAGCAAACGTGGAAGTATCGACGGAGGGGCTTTTTGACGAACTGGATTCCTACGTCCTGGACAGTAAGGAAGATGTGATCACAGTCCTCGGCGCAGATACAGACGCGAGTTTTTACGGGCTGACTACGCTGTACCACATTGTAAAGCAGATGGACAGCCAGACGATCAGAAGCTTCCATATCGAAGACTGGGCGGATGTGGCGAGCCGCGGATTTATCGAAGGATATTACGGCAATCCGTGGTCCACGCAGGACAGGATCAACCTGATGAAATGGGGAGGATACTACAAACTGAATTCCTATTTCTACGCACCGAAGAACGATCCGAAGCACAACGCACAGTGGCGGACACTTTATACGGATGAGGAGATCGAGACACTGATCAAACCGCTCGCGGATGCGGGCAATGAATCGAAGTGCCGGTTTGTATTTGCACTTCATACATTCATGAACAGCCCGGTCCGGTTTGACACGGAGGAGCATTATCAGGAAGACCTCGCGATCGTTCAGGCGAAGTTCGAGCAGGTGATCGAAGCGGGTGTAAGACAGGTGGCGATCCTGGCGGACGACGCAGCGAATGCGGGGGCGGACAACTATATCCGTTTCCTCAATGATATGACAGAGTGGCTGGCTGAGATGGGCGAGAAGTATCCGGACCTGAAGCAGACCCTTCTGTTCTGTACGGTAGAATATATGTACAACGGACAGAGCTATTATCAGCAGTTCCCGGAGAACGTGCAGATCGTTATGACCGGCGGAAGGATCTGGGGAGAAGTAAGCAACAGCTTTACAGAGACATTTACAAATACTGCAGGCCGCGGACCTTACATGTGGATCAACTGGCCGTGTACAGACAATTCGAAGAACCACCTGATCATGGGCGGGTATTCGACGTTCCTCCACCCGGGTGTGGATCCTTCGAAGATCCAGGGCATCGTGCTCAACCCGATGCAGCAGTCTGAGCCCAGCAAGGTCGCGATCTTCGGAAATGCATGCTATTCCTGGAATATCTGGGAGACAGAAGATGAGGCGGACCAGGCGTGGAATGATTCGTTCAAATATGTGGATCACAATTCCGCAGTGGAGAACGAGGCTTCCGCTGCGCTCAGAGAACTGTCGAAGCATATGATGAACCAGAACATGGACAGCCGTGTGACTGCTCTGCAGGAGTCAGTGGATCTGGCGCCGCTGCTTACGGATTTCAGGGATAAGCTGAATGCGAATACAGTGACAGCGGAAGAAGCGGACGCACTGATCGCTGAGTTTGAGATCCTGCAGGAAGCGGCGGATACATACGAGGCACAGGCGGGCGACACCAATGTCAGAGACCAGATCGTGCAGTTCCTGAACTGCTGGGATGACACGACTGACGCGGCGATCGCATACCTGAACGGTGTAAAGGCAGTCCTGGCAAACGATACGACAGCGCTCCTTCAGTATAATACAGAAGGAAAGGCTGCGTTTGACAGCTCAAAGACACATGCCATCTGGTATCTGGACCACAATGAATACGCGGAAGTCGGCGTGCAGCATATCGTGCCCTTTATCAACGCAGTGGCTGAATATGTTTCAAAGTATGCGGAGACAGCGATGAATCCGGATGCAGTGATCCAGTCCTTTATCACCAACAGGACGGACAGCCCGACCGGAAGCACGGACAATGTGTTCGACGGCGATGACGGAACCATGGCGAGCTACCGCAATCCGGTATGGATCCATACGGGAGATTATGTAGGCGTTCTGTACAACAGGACGATCGACATTACAGATATCCGGTTCCTGCTCGGAAACGGAAAGAACCATTTTGAGGCGTCCAAGCTTCAGTACACAGCGGACGGCAAAGAGTGGAAAGACCTGGAACTGACCGGTATGGAAAATGCATTTACCGGTGTCCAGGGTGAGTATCTGGAGATCAATGTCGCAGCGGAAAACCTGCCGGAAGACTTCCAGGCAATGGGGATCCGGCTGACAGCGACAGCAGACAACAAGCTGGATGCATACCTGAATGTGCATGAGATCCAGATCAACAAGAATTCGGCGCAGCAGCCGGAAGAGCAGGAGAGATACACAGGAACAGTTACATATAATGGGATCTCTGTCCGCGACGGAAACGAAACAAATTATTTTGACGGAAGCGACAGCACGGAAGTCCAGCTTGCAAAAGGACCGTATGAGCAGCCGAACCGCGATAAGATCCCGGCAGATGCAACGCTTACAGTTACATTTGACGAGCCGAAGACGGTAGGATCTTTCAGACTGGTACAGGGAATATCCGCAGCGACAGATGTATTCTCCAATGCAGATGTGGAATACCAGGTTGACGGATCCGATGAGTGGGTGAAAGCAGGAACCCTTACAAGTGAAGCGGATCAGACGGTTGATTTCGGAAGCATTGCAAATGTAAAGGCAGTGCGGATCCTCAATCAGGAGACTACATACGGATGGGTGAGGATATCTGAGATCGAGATCCTTGCGCCTGCGAGTGGGGCGGTGACGCCGATCCAGTATAATGTGATCCGTACAGACCGCTGGAAAGTATATCAGGGATCTGAAGCAAATCTCTATGACGGCAATGACGATACATTTGTATGGTATGATCCGGACGGGGATGCAAACACGACAGGAGACGACTTCATGGCCGGCGATTACCTTGGATATGACCTGGGCAAGGTCGCAGACCTGGTGAGCGCACACATCGTAGTCGGACATGACGGCGGCGATAAGATCAGAAACTACACCATCGAGACATCGGTTGACAATGTGACATGGACGCCGGTGAAAGGATACGAGAACTATACAGGCGCTGATTCCGGCAAGGACACGCTGGATATCGATCTCAGCGGCACGAGCGCACAGTACATCCGTATCCGCAACCTGACACAGCAGGGAAGCTGGGGCAAGTTCTCTGAGTTTACAGTAAAAGAGAAGACCGGCGGAAGTTCTGAGTATGTATACACCAATATCAGTACAGACATCACATCGACCGCGGACGAGGGGATCGTCTCTCTGTCTTCCGGCAAGGTGACGCTGAATGAAGATGAGTACATCGGCGTGAAGCTCAGCAATATCAAGGCAGTGACAGGCGTCGCGGTATCTGAACTGTCGGAGAATGCAGTGCTTGAGACGTCAATGAACGGAATTACATGGACGCCTTATCAGTCTGACGAGACAGTCGATGCGCGTTACATCCGTATCCGCAGCACAGCGGCCGGTACGGAGCTGAACCTGACACAGTTCGACGTGAACTTTGAGTTCATCGGCGATTATGCGGTGGAAAGTGATTTCGCAACCGCCCAGACGGCCAATGACATGAGAACATCCGGAACGGTAGGGAATGTATTTGACGGCGACCTTACCACGATCGGTATGATCAACGGCGCACAGGAGGCAGGAAAGCATATCACATTTGACCTCGGTCAGGTGATCCATTTCTCATCCCTGCGCTACTACATTATCGAGACGCAGCTCAATTACCTGAGAAACGCGGACTTTGAAGTATCTGCGGACGGAGAAAAATGGACGAAAGTCCTTCATGTCGGACAGGAGACAGAGAATGTCTGGGATGACACGACCGCGAAGGATATGCAGGGCATCACCCTGAAACATGACGACATGAATCCGGGGTATATGTACGCGGAAGCGACAGGCCTGAATGTGGACGGAAGATATATCCGGGTAACGCCGGTAGAAACCTACTCCCACAGATGGGTCGGATTCAGCGAGATCCAGATCAACGGCGGCGCATACATTTCCCCGGAGGCAAACCGGGATGTGATCGCTGGCGATGTCGAAGAGGAAGGGAAGATCCCGTCCAATATGCTGGACGGCGATTACACTACAACTTACAAGTCATCCGCTGAGGACAGCTCATTTACCTACCGGCTCTCCGAGCCTGAGGGCGTGGCGTCCATCAGGCTGATCCAGACAGGTACAGCGTCAGGCGCGGAAGTGAAGGCAAAATACATCGGCGAAGAAGACAGTGTATCCCTCGGAAAGCTGAATCAGCCGATCAATGAGTTCCTCATACCGGAGAACAAGACGCTGGAGAGCATTACCGTGACATGGACAGACAAGATCCCGGAGATCGCGGAGATCGCGACATCCACAGACAGAGGAACCGCTGTCGATAAGGATGCGCTGAAAGAAGCACTCGGACAGACGGCAGAGGATGCATGGACCACAGACAGCAAAGAAGCCTACCAGGCAGCATGGGATGTGGCGAATGAGATCTTCAAAAACGCAAATGCCAGCCAGACGATCGTTGATTCTGCTCTCGGATCCCTGCAGGCAGCATACAATAATGCTGAGATGAAGGCTTCGAATGCTGCTGAACTTCAGGCGATAGTAGACGGCAGGATCAGCAATGAAAAGATCATTTACACAAGCTCAACATACAGCGCATATGAGAATGCAGTCAACAGGCTCGCAGCGGCGCTGGAAAATGCGGACAATCTGTCACAGGCAAAGGCGGACAGCCTGAAAGCAGACGTTGGAGCTGCACAGGCAGCGCTCCTGTATTCTACGGCTAACCGTGAGCAGGCTGAACTGGAAACACTCCGCTACGATGCAGTGAACGGTGATAATTACACAACTGACAGTTATGAGGCCCTTACGGCGGCGAAAGAAGCCATTGATACACTGGCAGCCCAGGATAAGGCGGCAGAGTCCGGTGAAGGAGAGCGCGTATATCCGGAGCGGTTCATCGAGGCAAAGGATGCGTTCAGTCATGCAATGGACAGCCTGATCGATGTGACGGAGCTGAAGGCAGCGATCGCGCTGGAAGATCAGGTCACAGACCCGTCCATTTACACTGAGGAAAGCTATGCGGCGTTTGCAGAGGCAGTGGCAGACGGAAAAGCTCTGCTTGAGAACGGCACAAAGGATGCTGTCGCAGAGGCGGTGGAACGGATCAACGACGCTTATGATGCACTTAACCCGAAACCGGAGACAACTCTGGATGAAGTGATCGCGGAGGCAAAGGCAGTCCTCGGTGCGGAAGGCGCGGCAGATAAGTATACAGAAGATTCTTATCAGGCTCTTGCAGACATCGTGGCAGAAGCTGAGGCGAATACAGATGACGCGAAGGATGCTGAGTATGTGGCAGCGATCCAGAACGCAATGAGCGGTCTGGTCGATGTGACAGCACTGAAGGCACAGATATCTGCAGCTCAGGGTGTAAATGCAGAGCTGTATACATCTTCGTCCTACAAAGCGCTTACTGACCTGCTCGGACAGACAGAGAAACTTCTGAAGTCCGGCAGCCGGGAAGAAGTGTCAGCGGCAGCGGCGGCGATCGAAAATGCGATCCGCGCGCTCGTGCCGAAAGCACAGGGAGTAGAGGATTACCGTGACAGCATTACCCTGAAACCGGAGAAAGGCTACACGGCTGATTCCTATAAGGCTTACAAAGAAGCCTACGAAGCACTGATGAATGCAGATCCGTCCGACTTAAGCGCGGCAGAATTCGCACAGCTCAAGGCAGCTTTCGAAAAAGCAGAGCAGAACCTGAAGCTTGTGGACAGCGGCCAGGGCAACGGTCAGAGCAGTGGACAGGACAGCGGAAAAGCCGATACAGCAGTCGACACAGGCGATGACATGAATGTACTTCCGATCGTCATTGTGCTGGTCATCTGTGTGGCGGCAGCCGCAGCTGTGATCATCATCAGGAAAAAAAGGAAATAAAACAGGGAGGGAACTATGAGGAAGAGCAGAAAAAGCTTAAAGAAGTTAAGCGCCTGCATTCTCGCGGCTGCAATGACGGTGACGCTTGCAGCCCCGTTCTCCCCGCTGGCTGAGGTAAAGGCAGCGGGAGAGGAAGCGGTGAACCTGGCGCTGAATGCGGCTGCAACGGCGAATGACACAGAGACAAATGACTATCCGGCGTCAAAAGCAGTCGATGGCATCGTCAACAGAGATGCCCAGAAGCCCCAGTCAAGATGGGCGACAAATACAAGCGCTGCGCAGGATCCGAAAATCCTGACGGTTGACCTGGGAGAGGCCAAGACATTCCAGTCCTTCGTGATCGCTTGGGAGAGACTGAATATCACAAGCTATAAGATCCAGACATCTGAGACAGGCACCGATGAGGAAGCGGCATGGATAACAGTTTATGAGAAAGCGGGAGAGGACCCGATCTCAGACCTGAACGAGAACATCCATCTCGCAGAGCCTGTTAAGGCACAGTATGTACGCCTTTATGTAGACGGCTACAACCTGAATCCGGGCAACTGGCAGTCAGTTTCTGTTTACGAATTCCAGATATATGAGAATGAGATCCCGGACGAACTTCTTCCGGAAGGAAACTACAATCTTCTCGGATCAGCTGAGGCGAGTGATTACGAGCCGACAACAGGGGATACGCAGGCAGCTTCTATGGCGATCGACGGAGACCAGACGACACGCTGGGCAACAAATCCGTCAGACACAGAGGAGCCCCGCACACTGACAGTTACACTTCCGGCATCCCAGAGAGTCCAGTTCTTCCGCATTATCTGGGAGAGGCTGAACATCGAGAGCTACAAGATCGAAGTAGCTGAGAGTGATAACGCAGAATTTAAGGAAGTCTATACAAAAGCAGATCCGATCACGTCTACAAATGAGGTGATCTCACTGGATGCCCCTGTTTGGGCGAAAAAGATCCGCCTGACGGTAGACGGCTACAACGGCGGAGATAATGACTGGCCGAATGTCTCTGTTGCAGAGTTTGAGAGCTATGCAGTAGAGCCGGCTTCGATCAGCGCGGACGCGACGCCGGAGGAGGTCGCTGATCTTCTCGGAGCACCGTCTGTCAATGCAGACGGCACAGCGCTTATCCTGCCGGAAGTCCCGGAAGGATTTACGGTAGAATTCCTTGCAGACTATGAAGAAGTCGTAGGAAAAGACGGCACGATCTATGCGCCGCTCACAGACAAGACAGTAAAAGGTATCTACAAGGTGACAAAGGGTGAAGAATCTGCAGAAGGCAGCGTGGAATACACGGTTGAGATCCCGGGCAGATATGACGGCGAAGGCGCGAACGCGAAGCCGACTGTGATCCCTGAGCTTGCCGAGTGGTACGGCGGGGAGTCCGCAGGAAGCTTTTCGGTGGGAAATGATGCAGGCGTTTATGCACCGGCAGATTTCTCCGAGGCGGCAGAGGCATTTGTAGAAGACTACAACGCAGAGACGGGCGCAGAGCTGAAGATCGTCAGCGATGCATCCGCAGCAGCCATTGTCTTTGAAAAAGATCCAGCGAACGGTCTTGGCGAAGAAGGATATATCATGGACATCGGAAGCGACAAGCTGACGGTGAAAGCAGACCACAATACAGGCGCTTACTGGGCGACACGCTCTATCCTTCAGATCGCGGAGCTGAACGAGGGAAAGATTCCGACAGGTATCACCAAGGACTATCCGAAGTACGAAGTCCGCGGCTTTATGCTCGATGTGGCGCGTAAACCGGTATCCATGGAGACACTCCAGGATATCGCCAAAGAGATGGCTTACTATAAGATGAATGAATTCCACATTCATCTGAATGATAATCTCATCTTCTATGAGGACTATGCTTCGGCAGAGGAAGCAAACCAGCTTGCATATACAGGATTCCGTCTTGAGTCAGAAGTTGTGGAGGGAAGCAATAACGGACTGAACCAGGCAGACCTGACAAATAAGGACCTGTATTATACTAAGACAGATTTCAGGAACTTTATCCTGGACTGCCGCAGTATGGGCGTGAATATTACGCCGGAGTTTGACACACCGGGACACTCCGGAGCATTTACAAAGGTACGTCCGGACCTGATGCTTCAGAATATTGTATCTGGTGCAGCGAACAGAGCGGGCGAGCAGTTCGACCTTTCAGAAGATAAATATGACGAAAGCCTTGCTTTTGTTGAGAGTATCTGGGAGGAGTACCTGACAGACGATATGTTTGACCAGAGTATGACAGTACATATCGGAACTGATGAATATTATGGCGAAGCAAACCGCTTCAGGATGTTCTCTGACGACCTGATCGAGTATGTACAGAGCAAGGGTTATACGGTCCGCCTGTGGGGAAGCCTTTCCTCTATGCCAGGTGATGCGGATGTCCGCAGCGAAGGTGTCCAGATGAACGTATGGAACACGCAATGGGCGAACCCGACGAATATGTACAATGAAGGCTTTGAGCTGATCAATACGATCGACGGGCAGCTTTACATGGTACCGGCAGCAGGCTACTATTTCGACTATCTGAATACACAGAATCTGTACAACAACTGGACTCCGAATAACTTTAGCGGCACAGTGATCCCGGCAGGTTCCGAGCAGATGCTTGGAAGTACTTATGCGATCTGGAACGACAGCGTTGACACAAGAGCAAACGGAATCTCAGAGATCGATATCTACGATCGCTTTGCAGACGCGGTTCCGACGATGGCAAGCAAGAACTGGGGAGAAGCTCAGGATCAGACATGGGCTGAGATGGAAGCGACAGTGGACGAGCTGGGTGATGCAGCAAACAGCAATCCGTACCACGAGGCATCTGCAGACGAAAACGGCGAGTATATGGCCTATGAATTTGAGGATGGAAGCGAGATGGCTGATTCTTCAGAGAGCGGAAGAGATCTGAAAGAGAATGTCAATGCTTCGATCGAGGACGGCAGCCTCAAATTAAACGGCGGTGAGAGCTATGTTGAGACTCCGCTCGACAAGCTGGCGACAGGCAATACTCTCGAGTTTGATATTACACTTGACAAACCGGCACAGGCAGGAGATATCCTGTTTGAGGCTGACAATGTAGGAAGCAATGACGACTATGCGCATACGATCCAGATCATGGACGACGGAAGGCTTGGATTCAGAAGAGAGCTTTATGATTACTACTTTGACTACAAGCTTCCGGTAGGTGAGAAAGTTCATCTGGCGATCTCTACGGACGGGACATCCACTACACTTACCGTAAACGGCACAACGTATGAGGCTTCAGGCGTATACCGCAACCGCCAGACAGACGGAAAGGTAAGAGTAGAAGGCATTACAAATGCTACGCTTCTGCTCCCGATCCAGAGGATCGGATCAGAGACAAATGCCATCGAGGCAGTGATCGACAATGTAGTTGTAAAACAGGGAGCACCTGTTGATTATAACAAGGAAGGCTGGTCCAAGGTGACGGTTGATTCCGAGACCGATATGGGCAGCGCGACAGAGGGGCTCTTTGAGTACGCATTCGACGGCAATTCTTCTACGATCTGGCACTCCAACTGGAATGGGGCATCAGATAAGCTGAAACCGCAGGGTACGTTCGAAGAGATCGGCGGCGTGATCGACCTTGGACAGAAATATACGATCAATCAGTTCAAGTTCACACCGAGAAGCGGAACGAACAGCGGACAGGTTACAAAGGCGGACCTGTATGTCAAGGCAAATGAAGACGATGAGTGGATCAAAGTTGCTGAGGATGCGGAGTTCGCTGACGACGCAACAACAAAGACCTTCTACTTTGATGAGCAGGAAGTTCAGTATGTATGGTTTGTGGCAAAAGAATCTGACGACGGCTGGGTGGCTGTATCTGAGTTCGATATCGCCAATGCACCGGCGCAGACCTACACCGTATATGTTGAGGCTCAGGAAGGCGGTACGGCAGGCGGCGGTAAGCCGGGAATCGCTGAGAATACAGAGATCACCGTAACTGCGGAAGCGGAGAAGGGATATGCCTTCGCAGGATGGTATGACGCTGTTACGGGAACAAAAGTTTCTGACGATGCAGAGTATACATTTGCGGTGACAGAGAACACAGCACTGACCGCTCAGTTTACGAAGGATGAAGAGCCGGAAGTGACATACCATACGGTAACGATCAACGGAGAGACGGTCCAGGTTGAACACGGGCAGACGCTCGCTCAGCCGGCAGATCCGGTAAAGGAAGGATACAAGTTTATCGGCTGGTATGTCGGAGACGCTGAGTACGATTTCAGCCAGCCTGTGACATCTGACCTGACGATCACAGCGAAGTTCGAGAAGATCGAGACTCCGGGAGAAGGGGACTCTGGTCAGGATAAGCCAGGCACAGATAAACCGGGCGCAGATACCCAGAAGCCAGGCAGCGGCAATGCTGACAAGGGCGATAACACAGCAGTACAGACCGGTGACCAGAGCAGTCCTGTGATCTGGGCGGTTGTCCTTATCGTGGCAGTAGCGGCAGCAGCGGCAGTAGTCGTTGTCAGAAAGAAAAGAAAATAGAAGGATCAGGTAAATGATCCTGTCCGTTAAGCGGATGAAAGCCAGGAGGATGTGGTTAAAAAGCTGCATCCTCCTGGCTGTTTTTGCGTCATGAGCCCGGCAGGCGGCCACTATTGCCCATATATTGGCCGCTTGCCGGGACAGGAGATTGACTGACTGAAATTTATTAAAAATATAGCCGGAAAAGTATAAGCCATTACAGAAAAATTGTGCTAATATATACATATATGCTATTTGTTCAGCGCAAATAGCATGGGCTAAATATTGGTGCCTGTTTCAGGTGTAAAAGAAAGGGAGATGAAAATGGACAAGCAGGTAAAAAGCATTTTGAAACGCACTGCTGCAGCCGCGCTGAGCGCAGCAATGGTGCTTACAATGGGTCTTGGCGCTGTCCCGTCGGTTGTATATGCCGGAGATTTATCAGGGGCAGAAGCCCGGAACGAATCCCGGGAGGTGAAGATCGATTTATCGGAAATCGCTTCCATGTCAGCGAAGACATACGGACCTCAGGGTGACGGAGATACCCTGGAGGCAAGCTTTGACGGAGATACGACGACTTATACGAACAGTAATTACAATGATCCTGCAAACGGAAAACCTCAGGTATATACGTTTAACTTTGCGGATACAGTGGATCTCTGTAAGGTGCGTATCCATCCGAGAAATTCAGGAGGTGCTGTCGGAAACGGTGCGCCGAACAGCTGTACCGTAGAAGTCAGTACAGACGGTGTCCAGTATACGCAGGTGGCACAGAGTGCCGTTACTGACACTTCACTTACATGGACAGATATTGCGTTTGCTGCGGTTCCGGCAAGCAGTGTAAGGCTGACGCTGGACTCTGCCCATAAAAATGTGGTCACCACCGGCGAGGTGGAGCTGTATAAGCTGGTTTCCGAGCCGTCAGGCGCAGACAAGACAGAGCTGGATACGGCGATCAGCACAATTGCTGCGAAGATGGAAGGTCTGGACAAGGCAGATTATGTAACTGCAACATGGGAGGCTCTTGAAACAGCTCTCTCGGCAGCACAGGCTGTAAGCGCGGATCCGAATGCGACAGAAGAGCAGGTGGCCGGAGCGCTGGCTGATCTTCAGGCGGCAGACACGGGGCTGTCGGTACTTGTCTCGCCGGTATATATGACAGACTTTGTGTCATATGAGAACGGGCGTGTGACTGTCGAGTTAAACGGACCGACTGATTATATACCGGATGGAAGCACTAAGTGGACATATGAATATAAAGACGGCAGGCATCTGCTCTATACGGATGACTGGGATAACGATGCGCTGACATCAGGAGAGACGGAGAACTACCGGGAAGTTTGTATTTATGATCTAAATAAAAAGAATCCGGAGTGGAGCTATATCTATATTGATGAAGATGGAAATGGAACAATAGCCGGAACAAGCTATAACGCAGAAAAACCGAAGGGAACTCTCATTGCCGGAGGAAAAGAATATGATATCTCCAATTCCGGTGATCTGGAGGAGATTGAAGGCCTGAAATTTACGGCGATACCGGTTGTCACCTTGAAGGGGGTAAACCTGAGTGATGTCAGCAGACAGCGCACAGGGGTTGGTGAAGATGCAGTTGACGTGGAAGTTACAGATCCGACACGTACGAGTGTAGAGATCCCGCTTGTAAATCAGAAAGGCAGCGCGGCTTCAGGTAAATATTCAATATCCACTCACTGGGCAGATGGAAAAGTTCTGTATTATAATGTTAAGATTAACAGTGTGAGCATAATCGACCGTTCAGGCCTTGAGGAAGCGATCGAAGCAGCGGAAGCTCTGACAGAGTCAGATTATACGCCGGATTCATGGGCGGCAATGCAGGAGAAGCTGGCAGCGGCGAAGGATGTTCTCGGTGATTGTATTGCAACTAAAACTGAGGTGGCAGATGCAGCAGAGCAGTTGAATACAGCGGTCGCGGATCTTGCTGCAGCAGCACCGAAGGTGGATAAGTCGGAATTGCAGGCTCTTTACGATGAGGTTAAAGATGCTGCGTTTACATATCCGGACAACTCTTATTATGAGAAATTTACGACAGCCCTGACCAATGCTGCCGATATCCTTGAGAATCAGGAGGCAGACCAGGAGACTGTAGATTCTGCCCATGACAATTTGGAAAGGTTCTATTGGCTGAATATGGTCAATGACAAAGTAGCATATTATAACTTTAATAAGTAGGGAGAGGACGGAAGGTTTGTATATGATGACAGACCTACGGAGAGCATCCTGCCGGTCGTAGCTGCATTTCTTGAAGGGCGCAACAGTTCCGCGAGCTGGACGACAGAGCGCCTCGTAAACTGCTATAACCGTTTTGTAGAAGCAGAGAAGCTGATCCAGGAGCCAACCCCGGATGCTCTGGGCGTACAGGTCGGCCTCAATGTAGATGCGGCTGATGCAGACAATCCCGGATATTTTGAAATCACAGGGGAGGAAGCTGTTGAAGAAAATGGCAAGACTATGATTAAAGTATCCTTTGATTTTGTCAATGACGGGATTGACTCAGTGACAGGCGAAGATATAGGGGCATACAGCTTGTCAACAATGACAAAAGCAAACTTCCGTGTGAGATATACACGGCCGGAAGGAGGGAGCGTCACGAAATTTGTAAGTGATGATTCTCTGGACAGTCTGGACGGAAGCTGGTCAAAGGGCGTGACAGGAGAGGTTACTGTCGAGCCGGGCAGCACGGTCAATCTGGAAATGTATTATAATAGCGATGATACTTTTATGCCGGGATACTATAAGGTGATATCTCCCGCACCAGAGGCAGATAAGTCGAAGCTGCAGAAATTATATGAGGAAGCGTCTGCCGCTGAATTTAAGTATCCGGATGCGACGTTGACAAAATATTTTAACGATGCCCTGACAGACGCTAAAGCTGTCCTGGACGCTGCGGATGCAACGCAGGAAGAGGTAGATTCTGCATATTATTATCTGGAGAAACATTACTGGCAGAATGTGATCGAAGATAAAGTGGCTTACTATAACCCGACAAAAAACGGGGAGGACGGTAGATTCGATTACAGCGACAAGGTAACGCAAAGCATCCTGCCGCTGCTGAGCGCTTATCAGAAGACACACAATGTAAATAACAATACAGAGATGGATAAGCTGAGCAGCTACTATGAGATATGGGAAGAGGCGGAGAAATGTACTCCTGAAACTGCGGATGAGGACATGAGGGGCGTGGAAGTCGGCATCAATACTTCCGCAGATGGATTTGACACAAAAGATGCATTAAGCAGCGGGAACACAGGACACTTCGAGATTACCGGGCAGGAGTTTACCGCGGACAGCACAGGCAAGGTCTCTGTGAAAGTTACATTCCAGTTTATAAATGATGGGCTTAATCCGGTCACAGGGGCAGAGGCGGATGAGTACAGCTTAAGTGAAATGAACAAAGCGTCCTGCCGCGTGACATACGAGTCGCCAAGCGGAAAAGGAAGCAAAGGGGTCACAGTCACAGACAGATCAAAATCCAGTCTGACCGGAGAGTTTACAGTTGATCAGGACAGTGTGATCAGCCTGAGCCTGGAAGACTCAACTATGCTGGGATTTTTCAAAGTGCAGAAGTTTACCTCGGCGGATAAGACAGAACTGGAAAAGGTTATCGCTGAAGCGGCAGAAACTATCGCACAGGAGTATAATTATATCAAAAATGATAATTGGGATGCATTAATTGCTTCTTATGAAAAAGCAGAGGAAATTTATAATGATCCGTTTGCGGGGCAGGATGAAGTAAATGCGGCTAGTCTGGAGCTTGTAGGCCGTCTTGCGTTTGTTACCTATGAGACAACACCGCCGGAAGCAGTATTTGTGGTCAATGGAAGCGAGCAGGAGATTACGGAAAATGTATTGATCGGCGAAAACTTTGACCTTAAATTTACGGATAACGGCAGGCTGTATCAATTCCTTCTGAATGGCAGGGAATTTGAGATCACAGGCACGGAGGATACAGCGGCATTTTCAGAAATAGAGTCCGCACTGAATGAAGGAAACGGAGAGGATGGAAAGAACATACTGACCGTACGCGACAGCGTACCGCCGCTTTTCGACATTTATCTGACAGAAGTTACATATACCTTCTACTTTGACCAGACAGCACCGGAGACAGAAGTAAGTTACTCCACAACAGAGCTGACGAACGGCGATGTGACAGTAAAAGTGACGTCAAATGAAGCTCTGGATGAGGGAGCAGTGCCGGAAGGCTGGACGTTAAGCGACGACGGCATGACGCTTACGAAGACATACGAGTCAAATGCGGAAGAAAACATTACGGTGAAAGATCTTGCAGGAAATGAGTCGGAAGTATCGGTAGCGATCGCAAACATCGATAAGACACCGCTTACACTTGGGACACCGGAATACATTGAAAACGAGGATGGAAGTGTTACAGTCCAGATAAAGGTGGACAGTGACATTGATCTGACAAAACTTCCGGAAGGATGGACATATGCAGATGGCAGTGTCACGAAAACCTTTGAGAAGTCAGCAGAGGAGTCAGTGACTCTTTATGACGAGGCAGGAAATGTTTCATCAGCAACAGTAAAAGTTACGATATCAGACAAAACTGATGAACAGAAACCTGGTGATGACGGTAAGAAACCGGGAAGTGATGAGGGAAAACCGTCTGACAGCCAGAAGCCGGCCGGAGACAAGGACACTGCGAAGACGGCAGTGAAGACCGGCGACGAGAGCAGCCCTGTGATCTGGGCGGTTGTTCTTATCGCAGCATGCGCGGCAGCGGCGGCAGTGATCGTTGTCAGGAAGAAAAGAAAATAAGATGAGCAGGTAAACGATCCTGTCCGTTAAGTGTATGTAAGCCAGGAGGATACGGTTAAAAGCTGTATCCTCCTGGTTGTTTTGTGCAATAAGCCCGGCGGCAGCCGCCATTGCCTGCTTGGGCAGCTATTTACCGATGCATTTTTTACGTGATACATAAGGATTACTGACTGCTGGAAAATAGTGTAAATTTAGATCGGATCATATTTGCTTGAATCTAAGCGGGCATTTGAATATAATAGGTGTAGTTTTATATTTTGGAGGGTGAGATGAGAAGTTTTATCAGGCGTACTGCGGCAGCGGCACTGGCTGTCTCCATGGCGGCCCTGCCGGCGGTAAATGTATATGCGGACGATACGATGACATTTGAAGAAGCATTACAGGCATCTTATGATACAGTCCCGGATACGGATAACATTCAGGGCTGGCCGCAGGGACCTCGTGTCTACGGCAATTCGGCGATCGTGATGGATATGGACAGCGGAGCGGTCCTCTATGCCAAAAAGCCGGATGAGCGGCATTATCCCGCAAGTATTACAAAGCTTCTGACAGCTTTGGTAGCGCTTGAGAATTCAAAGACTGACGATGAGGTTTATTTTTCTGAAGACAGTGTATCTTTCCTGGAACCGGGAGACGCCAGCATCGGGATGACGCCGGGAGAGATATTAAGTATGAATGACGCTTTATATGGCATGCTCCTGGCTTCTGCGAATGAGGTTTCGTACGCGATTGCGGAGAGTGTGGGGAAACTGATGGGCGGAGACTACAATACATTTATCCAGGCGATGAACGACCGGGCAGCAGAGCTGGGCTGCACTGGCTCGCACTGGATGAATGCAAATGGGCTCCATGATGAGCAGCATTATACGACTGCGCATGATATGGCTCTGATCGCGTCAGCGGTTTATCAGTTCGAGGAGTTTCGGACTGTCACGCAGACATTGAATTATACGATCGGACCGACGAATCTTGTAGGAGAGTCGCGTACATTCCAGCAGAACCATAAGATGCTGTGGGAGGGCGGATATTATTACTACGAGTATTGTACCGGCGGGAAGACGGGATATACAGATCAGTCCAGGACAACGCTGGTCACAATGGCTGATAACGGCGATATGCGGCTTGTGGCGGTACTGCTCCAGGACGATGGAGATGTATATGTGGATACAAGGGCAATGTTTGACTACGCGTTTTCCAATTTTTCGAAGGTGTCTCTGAAAGACCAGCCTAAGGCGGAGGGGGTCAGCTCTTATCTGGATGACGCGCCTTACGTAGTGCTTCCAACGGGAATCGATTTTTCATCGCTCGAGAGTGAGATAACGATCACTGATAAAAGGGAAGCTGAGGGAAAGGTAACATACTTCTACAAAGGACAGGATGTGGGAAGCGCGGATGTGACGCTGACGTCGGAGTATGTGAAGGAAGAGACGGGATATGATATCACTCCGCAGATAACGGAAAAAAGCGGAGCCCCGGCTGATGGACCATCGGGAGAAGAGGCGGGGCTGCCGCTTGCGGCTAAGATCCTGATCGGAGCGGGGGCGGCAGTTGTGGTGCTGGCAGTGATTGCCTTCGCAGTGGCCAGATGTATCCTTGTGAGAAAGAGAAGACGCCGCATGGCCCGGGCGAGGCGGCGTCAGATCCACAGGCATCAGAGCCAGGGCCATAGGCATCAGAGTCCGGGCCGCCGGCATCCGGAACAGTCTGGACGCTACGCTGCGGAAGGAACTTCCCGTCCTTCCGGGCGAAACAAAAGGAGATAAACCAGATAAATGAGACGTTCAGGTATACTGCCTTCGGTAATCCGTGGGCAGTATTTTCATAATGTCCTTAAAAGCGGCTGAGAATTTACTCTGGCTCTCATAACCGACTTCTGAGGCTACCGCTGATACGCTCCTGTCAGTATTGCGCAGAAGTTCCGCTGCCTTCATGATACGGTACTGCTTCATATATGATGCCACAGGCATTCCGTACACGGATTTGAAGACGCTTTTGAGCGCTGCTGTATTGATCAGGTACTGCCGGGAAAGCTCCTCGATCGTATACCGCTTTTTAAGATCAGATGTCATCGCATCGTGGATCCGGCGGATGATTTCCGCCTGTTCGGAGTGGAAGGAGTCAAACACTGTATTTTCCGACGGGCCGGTCATGCTCAGGAAGAGAAGGAGCTCCTGGCATTTCAGCTTGAGATAGGGACGGCGCATCTTTTCCGGCAGATCATATACCTCTGAGAAAATGTGCCCGATCCGCGGGCTGGCGGGCAGGGCGGCGGTCTCCTTTTCTCCGCAGAAGGAGCGGCACAGGGCGCAGACGTCCAGTTCCGCGTCTCTGAGCAGTTCGGGGAGAGTGTCCCTGAGCACTGAGAGATCGAGAGAAACAGTCATCCCTTCATAATAGCCCAGCGGCAGGGTGATGAGGGAGTCCGAGCATTTGTCCGTGGCGTGGAAGGCCAGGTCCCCGCTTCCGAAATACAGGCTCAGCCCGTCTTTCATCTCCCAGCCGATGCGTCCACGGCAGCAGTGGTCGATGGAGAGGACGCAGTCTTTGTGCCTGTGGTGGAAGCGGAACCGGTCCCCGAGGAAATAATTATAGGAAAGTTCGATTCCGGGATACAGCATATAAGTCTCTGTTTTCAGCCTTGTGTCAGCGGGAAATTCAGCGCCAGTGGAATGTTTGGTGTCAGCGGGGAGTTCAGCGCCGGTGGAACGACCGGTGTCAGTGAGAAGTTCGGCGTCAGAGAATTCCCTGAGGCAGCCGTCGCCGGACAGCGGATGGCGGATCATCAGTAATTTCCCGGGCGGGACGTCGCGCAGGTGTCTGCTGATCTGGCAGTCTTTCCGGCAGTCTGTTTTTTTGCCCATCATAAAAACCTCCGTTTCATAAGAATTAAACATCAGGGAAACCCAGGCTGGTCAGCTATGCTGTTCAGGGCAGGTGATCCGCCCGAGTTTTTCGATCGTATGATGGAGTACCTGCGCAAGCTCGGTATCCGCGGTGCGGTAATACATTTCTTTCCCCTCCCGTCTGCTCACGATGAGCCCGCTGCTTTTTAAAAGGCGGAGATGGTGGGAAACCGCGGGGCTGGTCATATTGACGATAGCAGCGATATTGAGCACGCATTCCTCACAGTGGCACAAAAGCCAGAAAATACGCAGCCGGCTCGGGTCCCCGAGCTGCTTCATCGCTTCTGATACGCCGGCGATCTCTTCTTCGCCGGGCATGTTTTTCATGAGCTCTTCTTCGTTATGATGCCCATGGTCATGGGGCAGGGCTTTGGGTTCCAACGGAGACCTCCTTTATGTTCTGAGTGTAGTTTTTGCGCTGTTTCAGACTGATTGCTCCAATCGGGAATATTTTTCGCCCAAACGGGAGAATGAACAGTCTTTCTATTGACTTATTATACGGTCTGGATTACATTATAGTCAACAATTAAATAATTGTTTAATCGAAATAAATGATACTGAGATAAACAAGGAGTGAGAAAACATGAAAAAGAGTTATAAGATCGATGTGGACTGCGCGAACTGTGCAAATAAGATGGAGCAGGCGGCGAAAAATACAGCCGGCGTGAAAGACGCAGTAGTAAACTTTATGACACTGAAGATGAACGTGGAGTTCGAGGAGGGGCACGACGCGAAAGCAGTCATGCAGGAAGTGCGGAAGAACTGCAAGAGAGTGGAAGACGATTGCGAGATATTCCTGTAAGAGATTATTCTATAAAAGAATATTCTGTAAAATCCATTCCTCAAGTGACATGAATGGAACAGGAACAGAGAGCCGTAAGGGGCTCTCTTCCTGTTGGAATACAATTAAATGATTGTTTAATTATTTAAAAGAAAAGAGGAAAAGATATGAGCAAGAAGCAGAAAAAAATGTTGGCGAGGATACTTATAGCGGCAATGCTTATGATCGCGCTTCATTTTGTTCCGGTCGAGGGGATGGCAAGATTTATCCTCTACCTGGTGCCCTATCTGGTCATAGGATACGATATCCTGCTGAAGGCATTTAAAGGGATCAAAAACCGGCAGCCGTTTGATGAAAGCCTGCTCATGGCAGTCGCCACAGTGGGGGCGATCGTCATAGCGCTGACAGACAGCGGGGATTACACTGAGGCGATCGCGGTCATGCTGTTTTATCAGGTGGGAGAGTGGTTCCAGAGTTATGCGGTCGGAAAGAGCCGCAGGAATATCAGCGACCTTATGGATATCCGTCCGGATTACGCCAATATCGAGACAGACGGGAAGCTTACGCAGGTTGACCCGGACGAGGTGGAGATCGGCTCTGTGATCGTAGTGCAGCCGGGGGAGAAAGTGCCTATCGACGGCATTATCATAGAAGGGAGCACAGCGCTGAACACAAGCGCCCTCACGGGGGAGAGCCTTCCGAGAGAGGCGGGAGAAGGCGACGAGGTGATCAGCGGATGTATCAATATGACTGGGGTCCTTAAGATCAGGACTACGAAAGAATTCGGGGATTCGACAGTATCGAAGATCCTGGACCTGGTAGAGAACGCCAGCTCAAGAAAATCAAGGTCAGAGGCATTTATCACCAGATTTGCCAGGATATATACGCCTGCCGTCGTGTACAGCGCCATTGCTCTGGCGGTCCTGCCGCCGTTAGTGCGGATGTTTGGCATGGGGCTGGACGCTCAGTGGGAGACGTGGATCTACCGGGCGCTTACCTTTCTTGTTATAAGCTGTCCATGCGCTCTGGTCATCAGTATCCCATTAAGTTTCTTCGCGGGGATCGGCGGCGCAAGCAATGCAGGCGTACTTGTGAAGGGCTCCAACTATCTGGAGATTCTGTCGCAGACGAAATATGTCGTATTTGACAAGACCGGTACACTCACGCAGGGTGTGTTCGAAGTCAATGCAGTCCACCACAATCAGATGGACAGAGAAGAGCTGCTGGAATATGCGGCGCTGGCAGAGAGCGCATCCTCCCATCCCATCAGCAAAAGTCTCCAGCGCGCATACGGGAAAGAGATCGACCGCAGCCGTGTGACAGAGATCCGGGAGATCAGCGGAA
>ERZ1090864.209-NODE-209-length-32545-cov-8.295352_pt1 | contig 32545 bp, 25 predicted proteins | sample MGYA00478479_ERZ1090864 | MGnify/ENA primary metagenome ERZ1090864 (study PRJEB33644, sample SAMEA5815743) | chicken gut metagenome | biome: Chicken; feature: Gastrointestinal Tract; material: Caecum | place: Ireland | collected 2019-01-01 | study: A study of the...
GAAAACGTCCTGCAACAAACCGACGGTTTTCGGACGTCATATTCACAAGGAAGGCGCCCCCACAAATACAGATTTACATCCCCAGTACTTTGCGGGTCAGTTTTCTCTCATCTTCCCCGGCACTGCGGTAATGGGTGACCAGTTCCAGTTCTTCTTCTGTCAGGTATACTGTATCTTCGCTGGCGATGATCCTGCTGGCAAAATAAGGACCGGTGGTCTCGTTTATGATCCCGGTTTTTGTGCAGGTCTGAGTCAGGAGCTGTTCTAACGTGACTTCATAGATATCCGCGATACGTATGAGCATGTCGATGTCAGGGATGCGTTTCCCTGTCTCATAATTAGAATAAGCCTGCCGGGAGATGTTGAGCTTCTCGCCGATCTGCGTCTGTGTGTAGTTGTGGTCTGTTCTGAGTCTGCGCAGATTTGCTGCGAGCTGGACATTGGACACCGGCATACCTCCATTTACAAGAATTGACCAAATGTTGTCGTGATTTTCATTATTATATCAATTTTTCCTGTAAACAAAGGTATATGCAACGCAATGAGGAATAAATAATAAAAGAAACAAAACGTTGCTAAAGTCCCATCTGGCTGAGCGTACTGTTGTGGTACAGAGGAGAATATGTTACATCCTCCCCGAGCCATTCCGGAGGACGGTATGCGTGCGCGGAATCTTCGTCCGGGAATTCGATCTCAGCTAATACAAGGGGCGCCAGATCTTTTTCAAAGATATCGAGCTCCAGGGTAAGCTGGCTGTCCAGAGGGATCATATAGCGCTTTTTTACAATGAGCCTTCCGTCCGCCTTTGGGATCAGGTGTTCATAGGCTTCTTTTGTGAGCGGAAGGTTATATTCTTCTCTTACCATAAGCCCTTTGGACTTATAAGTGAGAAAGTAATGTGTATCATCCCTGCGGATGCGCACTACGGGCGCGGTGCAGAGGTAACCCTGCTCGATGTGGCGGCAGGGATAGTCTTTCGGACAGAAAGGGAGTCTGTCCGGATCAACAAGAAATTTGCGTTCGATTTCCATAAGGTATCCTCCTGATCTTGAAAAGCATCTTGAAAAGCAGCTGGTGAGATCCTGTTATTATCGGGATCCTGTCAATAACTGTGTTCAGAGTGTATATATTATAGGACAAATTACAGTGCAATGCCACATACAATTTTCCGCCTCAGTGCCGGAGCACATTGCATTTGCACACCAGGTCTGATAAACTGGAAAAAGAGTGTATAGAAAAGAGTGTATGGACATGGAATGGCAGGAGGTAGAAAAATGAGCAAAGTTTGTGTGTTTCTCGCTGATGGATTTGAAGAGATCGAAGGACTTACGGTCGTGGATATCCTGCGGCGCGCCGGCATCGAGACGGAGACAGTGTCTGTCATGGGCAGGAAGGAGATAACGGGAGCGCATGGGATCAAAGTAGAAGCAGACTCTGTTTTTGAGGAAGCTGGAGCGGAAAATGCGGATATGCTGGTGCTCCCGGGAGGGATGCCGGGGACACTGAACCTGAAGGCCTGCACAGGGCTTATTGAATTGCTGAGATCCTTTGACCGGGAGAAAAAATATATTGCCGCAATCTGCGCGGCTCCGAGTATCCTGGCCGAGCTCGGCATGTTAAAAGGAAGAAAGGCCTGTTCCTATCCTTCGTTTGAAGGCAAGCTGGATGGGGCGGATGTGGTCAGGGAACCTGCGGTCACTGACGGACATATTACTACCGGCCGCGGCATGGGGACTGCGATCCCCTTTGCGCTCAGGCTGACAGCGCTGCTGGCAGGAGAAGCGAAGGCAGAGGAGATAAAAGAGTCAGTCGTTTATGGAGGATAGCAGGAGAAAACGCGATAAACGCGATAAACACAAAAAATACTGGAAATATGCGGATGCGTGTGCTATACTGTGTTAATGACTGCAAATGTCTTTTTCTCAGGAAAGAGATACTATTTTGCGCATTCAAGGAGGAAGAAAATGAGTTTACAGGTAGAAAAATTAGAACATAATATGGCGAAGCTGACGATCGAGGTGTCAGCAGAGGACGTGGAGAAGGCACTCCAGGCTGCATATCTGAAAGAGCGCAGCAGGATCAGCCTGCCGGGATTCCGCAAGGGCAAGGTGCCGCGCCAGATGATCGAGAAGATGTACGGACCGGAAGTGTTCTATGACGAGGCTGCAAATCATATGATATCAGAGGCATATGGAAAAGCCTATGAAGAGTGTGAGCTTGAGATCGTGTCCCAGCCGAAGGTTGCGATCACACAGCTTGAAAAGGGCAAACCGTTTATCTTTACAGCGGAAGTCGCAGTGAAGCCGGAAGTCACACTCGGTGAATATAAAGGCCTGAAAGTGGATAAAGTTTCCACAAGAGTGACACAGAAGGAAGTTGACGAGGAGATCGACAGAGAGCGCGAGCGCAATGCAAGGACGATCGAGGTCACAGACCGCCCGGTACAGGACAAGGATCAGGTTATCCTTGATTTCGAGGGCTTTGTAGACGGAGTCGCTTTCGAGGGCGGCAAGGGAGAGAACTATCCGCTGACCATCGGTTCCGGAGCGTTTATCCCGGGATTCGAGGAGCAGCTGATCGGCGCTGAGATCGGAAAAGAGACAGAGATCAACGTAACTTTCCCGGAGGAATACCAGGCGAAAGAGCTTGCCGGAAAAGAAGCTGTATTTAAGTGTACTGTACATGAGATTAAGGCGAAGGAGATCCCGGAGCTGGATGATGAGTTCGTATCTGACGTTTCCGAGGAGAGCGAGACAGTAGACGCATATAAGGCTGAGGTAAAGGCAAAGATCAAAGAGCGCAAGGAGCGCGAGGGAAGACAGAAGAAGGAAGACCAGGCAGTGGAGCAGGCTGTTGCAAACGCGCAGATCGATATCCCGGATCCGATGATCGACCTTCAGACAAAGCAGATGGCAGACGACTTCGCACGCCGCATCATGCAGCAGGGCATGAGCCTGGAGCAGTATTTCCAGTTCACAGGCCTGTCTGAGGAGAAGATGATGGAAGAGTTCCGTCCGCAGGCTGAGAAGCGTATCCGCACAAGACTCGTGCTGGAGGCAGTGGTTGCGGCAGAGAATATCGAAGTATCCGATGAGCGCCTGGATGAGGAATTAAAGAAGATGGCGGATTCCTACCAGATGGAAGTCGAGAAGCTCAAAGGCTTCATGGGTGAAAACGAGAAGAAGCAGATGAAAGAGGATATTGCGGTCCAGGAGGCAGTGACACTGATCGCGGACGCGGCAGTAGAAGGCTGATCCAGGTTCCAGAGAGGTGTGCCGCAGGCACACCTCTTGTCAGCATAGACCGCTCAAAAGGGCCGGCTTACAGCGGCCCGCACAGAGATGGGACCAGACGGAGCATTTATTTACAGAAAGGGGTATAGAAAATGAGTTTAGTACCTTATGTCATTGAACAGACGAGCAGGGGGGAGCGCTCTTACGATATTTATTCAAGACTGTTAAAGGAGAGGATCATCTTTCTCGGGGAAGAGGTAAACGATGTATCCGCAAGCGTGGTCGTTGCCCAGCTTCTTTTCCTGGAGGCGGATGACCCGGACAAGGATATCCAGCTGTATATCAACAGCCCGGGAGGTTCTGTGACGGCAGGCCTTGCGATCTACGATACGATGCAGTATATTAAATGCGATGTGTCAACAGTCTGCATCGGCATGGCGGCGAGCATGGGAGCGTTCCTGCTCTCCGGCGGCAAGAAGGGCAAGAGGTTTGCCCTGCCGAACGCAGAGATCATGATCCACCAGCCGTCAGGCGGGGCCCAGGGTCAGGCGACAGAGATCCAGATCGCGGCGGAACATATCCTCCGTACAAAACAGAAATTAAATGAGATCCTGGCGTCAAACACAGGGCAGGATCTTGAGACGATCAAGGCTGACACAGAGCGCGACAATTTTATGTCCGCGGAAGAGGCCAAAGCTTACGGTCTGATCGACGAAGTGATCGTGAAACACTAATATTGTATGAGGTGACAGTTTATGGCAGGGAAAATCACAGACGACATCGTGAGATGCTCTTTCTGCAACAAGACACAGGCGCAGGTGAGAAAGCTGATCGCAGGGCCTAACGGCACATATATCTGCGACGAGTGTGTTGCGATCTGCTCAGAGATCATAGAAGAAGAGCTCGATTACAGTGAGAGAGAGGTATTTGACGACATCAATCTCCTGACTCCGGAGGAAATGAAGGAATTCCTGGATGATTATGTGATCGGGCAGGATGAGGCGAAAAAAGTACTTTCAGTGGCAGTCTACAATCATTATAAAAGGATCATGGCAGAGCAGGACCTGGGCGTTGAGCTCCAGAAAAGCAATATCCTGATGCTCGGGCCGACCGGATGCGGGAAGACTCTTCTCGCCCAGACACTTGCGAAGGTCCTGAATGTCCCGTTCGCGATCGCGGACGCGACTGCGCTGACAGAGGCAGGGTACGTAGGCGAGGATGTGGAGAATATCCTTCTCAAAGTCATCCAGGCTGCGGACGGGGATATCGAGCGCGCGGAGCACGGCATCATCTATATCGACGAGATCGACAAGATCACGAGAAAGTCTGAGAATCCGTCGATCACCCGCGATGTATCCGGAGAAGGCGTACAGCAGGCTCTCTTAAAGATCATCGAGGGCACGGTTGCATCTGTCCCGCCCCAGGGCGGCCGCAAGCATCCGCACCAGGAGCTGATCCAGATCGACACAACGAATATCCTGTTCATCTGCGGCGGGGCATTTGAGGGCATCGATAAGATCATCGAGACAAGGCTTGACAGAAAGTCGATCGGATTCAATGCTGAGATCGCCGAAAAACATGAGTATGACATGGATGTGCTCCTTCACGAAGTGCTGCCCCAGGACCTGGTCAAATACGGGCTGATCCCGGAGCTGGTCGGAAGGCTTCCGGTGACGGTTTCACTGGATCTTCTGGACAAAGAAGCGCTGATCAGGATCCTGACAGAGCCGAAGAGCGCGATCGTGAAGCAGTACCAGAAGCTGCTTGAGTTGGACGGAGTGAAGCTGGAATTCGACAGGGACGCCCTGACCGAGATCGCGGAGACGACTCTGAAGAGAAAGACAGGGGCAAGAGGACTCCGCGCGATCATGGAGAAGATCATGATGGATACCATGTATGAGGTCCCGTCAGACGAGACGATCAAAGAATGCCGGATCACAAAAGCGGCAGTGAACGGGACTGGGAAACCGCTGTATCTGCGCGACGGCGAAGAGCGGAGATCATTCCTGACATCAGAGAGTGCATAGAGAATGTGCAGGGCGGGTGCAATGGAGTTGCCATATGTGCCCGCCCTTTCTATATATGAAATCAGTGGCGGAATTATAAAAACCAGGAGGAGAATGAATGGATAATGAGATAAAAAGCCTGCCTATGGTCCCGTTGAGAGGGATGACGGTCATGCCGGGGATGGTCGTGCATTTTGATGTGAGCCGGGCGCGGTCCATCGCCGCTGTCCAGGAGGCAATGGTGGAAGAACAGAAGATCTTCCTGACGGCGCAGAAATCCCTCGATACAGAGGAGCCGGGGGCAGAGGATGTATATGAGATCGGGACTGTGGGCACAGTCAGACAGATCATCAAGCTGCCCAAGCAGATCGTGAGGGTGCTCGTGTCAGGGGAGACAAGAGGACGGCTTCAGGAGATCGAATATTCTGACCCTTATCTGCGGGCAAAGGTGGAAGTCATTGAAGAAGAGGATGCAGATACGCCGGAAGATGTGAATACCGAAGCAATGGAGCGCAGCCTCAGGGACATGCTCGTGGAATATGCGTCCAGGAACGGCAAGATGTCAAAGGAATCCATAGCGCAGCTCGCGGAGGTCAGGGGACTGCGCAGGCTGGTCGACGAGATCGCGGCGAATATCCCTCTTCAATATACTGACCAGCAGGAGATCTTAAATGAGACGGATCTGAAAAAACGTTATGAAAAGCTTGCATTTAAACTGGTGAACGAAGTCCAGATCATGGACATCAAGGACGAGATCCGGCGCAAAGTAAAAGAAAGAGTAGACAAACATCAGAGAGAATATATCCTGCGGGAACAGTTAAAACTCATAAGAGAGGAACTGGGAGAGGACTCTACCGTGTCTGACGCCGAAGAATTCGAGGCGTCGCTCAGGAAGCTCAAAGCACCGAAAGAAGTGAAAGACAAGCTCCGGAAGGAGATCAACCGGTTTAAGAGTTCTATGAACTCCCCGGCTGAGAGCGGTGTCATCCGCACTTACATTGAGACGCTTCTGGAGATGCCCTGGGATAAGGCGTCAAAGGATAACGAAGATATCAGTTACGCAAAGCAGGTGCTCGAGGAAGACCATTACGGGCTGGAGCAGGTGAAGGAGCGTATCCTGGAATTCCTTGCCGTGCGGACGCTGACGAAAAAAGGCGAAAGCCCGATCCTCTGTCTTGTGGGACCGCCGGGAACGGGAAAGACGTCCATCGCGAAGTCTCTGGCAAAGGCACTCAAGAAGCCTTATGTGCGCATCTCCCTGGGAGGCGTGCGGGATGAGGCGGAGATCCGCGGGCACAGGAAGACTTATGTGGGAGCCATGCCGGGACGCATTGCCAACGGCATCCGCACGGCAGGGGTAAAGAACCCTGTCATGCTGCTGGATGAGATCGATAAAGTAAGCACGGATTATAAAGGGGATACTTTCTCCGCGCTTCTGGAAGTGCTGGACAGTGAGCAGAACAGCAGGTTCCGTGACCATTACCTGGAGGTGCCTCTGGACCTCTCGGAAGTCATGTTCATCACCACGGCAAACACGCTGCAGACGATCCCGCGCCCTCTGCTGGACCGTATGGAAGTGATCGAGATCACGAGCTACACTGAGAATGAGAAGCTGCACATCGCGATGGAGCATCTGATCCCGAAACAGCTGGAAAGGCACGGCCTTACGGAAGACCAGCTCACATTCAGCAGGCAGGCGGTCTGGAAGATGGCCCGTAATTACACAAAGGAAGCGGGGGTAAGGCAGCTTGAGCGTGAGATCGGGAATGTATGCAGGAAGGCGGCAAAAGAGATCCTGACCACGGACCGGAAGAAGATCGCAGTCACAGACCGGAATATCCACCGGTTTTTGGGGAAAGAGAAATATACGTACCAGATGGCGAACCCGGCTCCCGAGATCGGGATCGTCCGCGGACTGGCATGGACCAGTGTGGGCGGCGATACTCTCCAGATCGAGGTGAATGTGATGCCGGGCAGCGGGGAGCTGATGCTGACCGGTCAGCTGGGGGATGTGATGAAAGAGTCCGCCCAGACCGGGATCAGTTATATCCGCTCTGTGAGCGGCAGGTACGGGATCCCGGAGGATTTCTTCGAAAAGCATGATATCCATGTACATATCCCGGAGGGGGCTGTGCCAAAGGACGGGCCGTCCGCGGGCATTACCATGGCAGCGGCTATGCTGTCCGCTGTCACCGGGAAGAAAGTGCGGGCGGACCTTGCCATGACCGGAGAGATCACCTTAAGAGGGCGTGTCCTGCCGATCGGAGGATTAAAGGAAAAACTCCTGGCAGCAAAGAGCGCGGGGATCAGGACCGTGCTCATCCCGAAGGAAAACAGAGCGGATGTGGAAGAGCTTTCAGCTGAGATCACAAAAGGGCTGGAGATCCTAACCGTGGAAAATATGGAACAGGTGCTGAGCCACGCGCTGGCGGAAGAAATGGAAAAGACAGAAGATACCGCGGGATAGTGCAGGCCCGCGGCAGGAGGAAGATATGGTTATAAAAAGTATAAATCTTGAGACAGTATGCGGGATCACAAGCACGCTTCCGGATAATGACAGGCCGGAAGTGGCGTTTGCGGGGAAGTCCAATGTGGGGAAGTCGTCCATGATCAATGCGCTCATGAACCGGAAATCCTACGCCAGGATATCCGCCACGCCGGGAAAGACCCAGACCATCAATTTTTATAATATCAATGATGCCCTGTATCTGGTCGATCTCCCGGGGTATGGATATGCGCGGGTCTCTGAGAAAGAGAAGGCGCAGTGGGGCAGGATGATCGAGCGGTATCTGCACGGCTCCTCCCAGCTCAGGGAAGTGTTCCTGCTCATCGATATCCGGCATGAGCCGTCCGCGAATGACAGGCTGATGTATCAGTGGATCGTGGACCAGGGATATGAGCCGGTCATCATTGCCACAAAATTGGATAAAATAAAACGCAGCCAGGTGCAGAAACATGTTAAAATGTTAAAGGAAGGCCTGGCGCTTGTGCCGGGGACTACTGTGATCCCGTTCTCATCCGTGACAAAGCAGGGCAGGGATGAGATCTGGGAGCTGATCGAGAAAGACTGTGAGATTGACTGATTCGGGAGGATAGGAATGGAAGAGAGACAACCCTACTGGCAGGTGGCGGTCAGGCTGTTGTTCAGTCTCCTTGCTACTGCGGCATTTGTGATCATCGGGATCCGGCTGATCGGGTTCCTCATGCCTTTTGTCATAGGCTGGCTGATCGCTGCGGTGGCAGCGCCGCTAGTCAACTGGCTGGAGAAAAGGCTGCGGATCGTAAAGAAGCTGGGCTCGGCGCTTATCGTTGTGCTGGTGCTGGCCGCGATCGTCCTGGCACTGTATTTCGGCATCAGCCGGCTGGTCCAGGAGATCGGCGACCTGGTCAGGAATTTCCCTGAGATGTATGCGCAGCTTGAGCAGGGGCTGAGCCAGATCGGGGACACAATGTCAGGGATTTTTGAGCGCCTTCCGGACGGGATCCAGAGCGGATGGAATACCGTGGTGAAAAATCTTGACAGCTATATGGGGGATCTTGTTTCCGGCATCAGCGAGCCCACGGTGAATGCTGCGGGCAACATCGCGAGAAGGGTGCCCTATTATCTGATCTCATTTATCGTGGCGGTCATGTCTGCTTATTTCTTCATCGTACAGAGGGAAGAAGTGCTGGGGTGGATGAAGCGGACAGCGCCTGAGGCGGTGCGGAAGCGGATGACCCTGGTCATGGATTATCTGAAATATGCTGTGGGCGGATATTTTAAGGCGCAGTTTAAGATCATGGGGATCGTATTCCTGATCCTGCTCGTCGGCCTCGGATTCCTGGGGACAGGGTATTTCGTGCTGGTGGCGCTGCTGATCGCGTTCCTTGACTTCCTGCCGTTTTTCGGTACGGGGACAGCGATGATCCCATGGGCTGTCTACGAATTTTTTATGGGGGACTACAAGATGACAGTGTCCCTTGTCGTGATCTATGTGGTGACACAGGTGGTCAGGCAGCTCCTCCAGCCGAAGCTGGTAGGGGACAGCGTAGGGCTGAACCCGCTGGTAACGCTGCTGCTCCTGTATATTGGCTACCGGATGGGCGGCGTATTGTGGATGATCCTCGCCGTGCCCATCGGGATGGTGCTCATCAATATGTGCCAGGCAGGGGCGTTTGATTATATTTTTGACGACGTCAGGATCCTGATCAACGGGATACTCCGGCTCCAGGAAGACGGGAATGAGGGCGCGGATGAGCGGAAATGAGGCGGAAATAAGGCGAAAATAAGGCGGAAAAGAGAAACGAAAATGGGAGAATTTCTGCGTTGAAAAAGAAGTAAGGGTATGCTATCATGGATGAGGGAGAACACTCCCGATCATAATAAAAATGCAGAGAAAGACGGGAAGTCTGGAGCATGGAAAAACCGACAGGAGGTAAGAGAAATGAAGAAATACGTATGTGATGTATGCGGATACATTTATGATGAGGCGATCGGCGATCCGGATAACGGTATCGAGGCTGGCACAAAGTGGGAGGACGTACCGGAAGATTTCCTCTGCCCGCTGTGCGGCGTAGGAAAAGATCAGTTCTCAGAGGTTGAGTAATACTGCCTTTCGCAGAAAAGGATAAAAGGTGCTGCCGTCCCATTTGCAAATTTGGGGCGGCAGTGTTTATGTCAGGGACAGAGTAAGCAGGAGAGAATGGGGGAATTATAAAATGGAAACAAAAAAGCAGAAATTTGCATCCGATACTTCCGGCAGGAGCGCGGGCGGCTGGGCGAAGGCGCTGGTCATCCTGCTGATCGGCCTGACAGTCGCTCACCTGGGGGTCACCCTGTTCCTCCTGTCTGAGCTGGGGACGGATACGTTCACTGTCTTTATCCAGGGGCTGTCCCGGATATTCGGGCTGACGGTCGGGACGGTACATGTGATCGTGCTCTGTATCCTGATGGCTGTCATGCTGCTGACGACCAAAGGGTATGTAAAGCCGGGGACTGTTGTCTGCGCATTCTGCGGAGGGCCGATCATCGACCTGTTCACATGGCTGCTTGGCGGCTGGATCAACGCTGATGCGGGAATGCCGGTACGGATCATCAGTATGCTGGCCGGGTGTGTGATCCTCTCGGCAGGGATGTCGATTGTGATCAACAGTAATGCGGGGACAGGGCCCAATGACCTGGTGGCGGTCATCCTCTCGGATAAGATCGAGAGGGTACAGTTCCGCTGGGTGAGAGTCGGGTGCGACCTCTTCTTTGTAGTGCTGGGCTTCCTTCTCGGCGGAACAGTGGGCGCGGGTACGGTCGTGGCTGTCTTCCTTACAGGACCGCTTGTCCAGTTCTGGCTCCCGAAGACAAAGAGGGCGGTCCAGGCAGTGCTCCATGAGAAGTGACATGGGCAGTAAGAGAAAAACAGGGAGTGTTAAGAAAAGAAATGCGGGAAAGGACAGAGGCTATGGAAAGATATGATGTGATCATCATCGGCGCAGGTCCGGGAGGGATCTTTGCGGCGTATGAGCTGATGAAGAAAGCCCCCGGGATCAGGGTGGCTGTATTTGAGTCGGGGAATCCTCTGGAGAAGAGAAAATGTCCGATCGACGGGAAGAAAGTAAAAAGCTGCATCGGATGTAAGACCTGCGCGATCATGAGCGGTTTCGGAGGAGCGGGCGCCTTCTCTGACGGGAAATATAATATTACCAATGACTTCGGCGGCACACTGTACGAGTATATCGGCAAGGATACTGCCATTGAGCTGATGCGCTATGTGGATGAGATCAATGTAGCGTACGGCGGCAGGGGCACGAAAATGTACTCTACCGCGGGCACAAAGTTTAAGAAGCTGTGCATGCAGAATAAGCTGAAACTCCTGGATGCATCTGTGCGTCATCTCGGGACGGATATCAATTATGTTGTGCTGGAAAATCTGTTTGATGAGCTGAAGGGAAAGGTGGATTTCCGATTCAACAGCCATGTAGACGATGTGGAACGGATGGACAGCGGATACAGGATCATCACAAAGGACGGGGCGTATGAGTGCGGCAGGTGCATTATCTCCGTGGGGCGCAGCGGGAGCAAGTGGATGGAGGAGATCTGCGGGAGGCTGGATATCCCGACGAAATCCAACCGCGTGGACATCGGCGTGCGCGTGGAGCTCCCTGCGGTCATCTTCTCCCATCTGACGGATGAGCTCTATGAGAGCAAGATCGTGTACCGCACGGAGAAATTCGAGGATAAGGTGCGCACGTTCTGCATGAACCCATACGGCATCGTGGTGAATGAGAATACGAACGGGATCGTCACTGTGAACGGACACAGCTATGAAGATCCTGAGAAGCAGACAGAGAATACGAATTTTGCCCTTCTGGTGGAGAAGCATTTCTCCGAGCCTTTCAAGGACAGCAACGGATACGGGGAGAGTATTGCCCGCCTGTCCAATATGCTGGGCGGCGGTGTGCTCGTACAGCGCTTCGGGGATCTGATCCGCGGAAGGAGGAGCACCTGGGAGAGGATCGAGGAAGGATTCGTCCGCCCCACGCTGGCGGCGGAGCCCGGGGACTTAAGTCTTGTGCTCCCGAAGAGGATCCTGGACGGGATCATAGAGATGGTCTATGCCCTGGATAAGATCGCCCCGGGCACGGCCAACGATGACACGCTGCTCTACGGCGTGGAGGTAAAATTCTACAACATGGAAGTGAAGCTGGATGAGCATCTGGAGACAAGGCATAAAGGACTTTACGTGATCGGGGACGGAAGCGGCGTGACCCATTCCCTGTCCCATGCATCGGCGAGCGGGGTGTATGTGGCGAGAGAGATCGCAGAGAGAGCAGATAGATGGTAAGATTACTTGCAGTGGATATGGACGGCACCTGTTTAGACAGCAGGAGCCGCATGACAGACAGGATGATCAATGCCCTGCGCCGGGCGTCGTCGGAGGGGATTATCGTCGTCCCCGCCACCGGACGGAATCTGGGGTGTGTGCCCCACCGGCTGGCAGCTGGCATGATCTGCGGCAGCAGTACAGGGCCGGCTTACAGAGGATGGAGACAGGATGCGCGCGATAACCGGGGACTCTTCCGCTATGTGATCTCATCCAACGGGGCGGCAGTGACAGATATCGTTGAGAAAAAGACGGTGTTCCGCGCGATGATACCAAGAGAGGACGCGGTATCTCTCCTGGAAGCGTGCGGGGAGATCCGTCTCGGGAATGCCGCTCATATCTGCCACCGGTACCTGATGGAAGGCAGGATCCTGACGATGGCGGGGAGACTGATCTACGGGAAAGACGCCGCCGGGGTATACTGTGTCAGGGATCTGCGCGAAGCTGTGGAAAAAAGCCGGCAGGAAGTGGAGGAGCTGCAGTTCTATTTCCTCTCACGGAAGGCAAAGGAAGAGCTGAGAAAAACCATGCTGTCCTATCCGGAGCTGAGCGCGGCTTATACAGGGATCTATGCGGAGATCTATTCGAAAAAAGCGTCAAAGGGAAACGCGCTGACCGCACTGTGCAGGTATCTGGGGATCAGCCGGGCAGAGACCGCCTGCATCGGGGACGGGGAAAACGATCTGTCCATGTTTGGGGCGGCGGGAATAAAGATCGCCATGGGAAATGCGGTCCCGGAACTGAAAGAAAGAGCGGATCTGGTGACGAAATCCAATGACAGGGACGGGGCTGCAAAGGCCATTGAACAGCTGATGAAATGGTGAAATGTGCATTTAGGGACAGGGCAAACTGCGATTGGGGACGTAGTAAAATCCGATTTTACTACGTCCCCAATCGCATGGAATGTGAGATGAATTCGTGAAAAAGGTCCCGCATTTCCCGGGAGGTGCGGTACATGCATTCGGGATGCCACTGCACGCCGATGGCAAACGGATGGGAGTCCAGTTCGATCGCCTCAATCGTGCCGTCCTGCGCATGAGCGCTGACAGAGACGCCCCTGCCGGGGAAATTCACTGCCTGGTGGTGGAAGCTGTTTACATACAGGCAGGTGCCTGCGTACTGCCTCAGCCTGCTCCCGCGCTCGATACGGATGCGGTGGCTGACTTCGCTGCGGTTTGCCGACTGCTGCATATGATTCAGGACCCGGCCCGGGATCAGAGACATGTCCTGCCAGATCGTGCCGCCGCAGGCCACGCTTAAGATCTGCATGCCCCGGCAGATGGCAAGGACAGGCTTCCGTGACATGAGCACCCGCTTCATGAGACGGATCTGGAAGAGATCCACAGTGATATCGGTCTTTCCGTTCCCCTCAGCAGGTTCCTCTCCAAAGAGAAGAGGGGTGATGTCTTCCCCTCCGCAGAAGAGGAAGCCATCGCAGAATCTGACATACTCATCTATGACGTGGTCGCTTCGCACAAGCGGAAGGATAAAAGGCAGTCCCCTGGAATACCGGACAGACTGGATATAGGGATTGGTCACAAACTGGCGGTTCTCAGAAAAGCCGCATACAATGATACCGATTTTTGGTTCCATAAGCACTCCTTATCGATTGAGATGATCTGCCGGAAGGCGGTCTGACGCGGGGGCTGGATAAATTTCCCTCTCAGGAATATCCGCGGCGCGCCGATGATATGATAGACTATGTAAAAAAACAGAAAATTATACATCAAAGGAGTTTTTTATGAAATGGATCGATCTGCACTGCGACACACTCAGCATTCTGGCGGAGAAAGGGCGACTTGAGAAAAAGGGCGGAAAAGGCGGACTGTGGGAAAATGATCTGTGTGTTGATATACGGAGACTGCATGAGAGCGGCGCAGCGGCACAGTTTTTCGCATGCTATGTAAATGCCGCAGACTTTCGCGGCGGCTTCAAAGATGACCGCAGCGACGCGAAAGATGACCGCAGCGATGCCAAAGATGACCGCGGCGGCGCCAGAGACGATGCAGGAGAGGGCATGGAGAAGAGCTGGAGGACGGGACCTTTATGGGACCGGGCGTACAGAAAGGCGCTGACAATGGCAGACTATGCGTCGCGCGCCCAGGGAGAACGGTTCGGGCTCGCCCGCTCGTCGGAAGAGATCCTGCGCATGGAGAGAGAAAACAGGGTGGCCGGAGTCCTGACCGTGGAGGAGGGCGGCGTGCTGAACGGCAGGCCGGAGCGCCTGGAGGAACTGTATGCCAGGGGCGTGCGTCTGATCACGCTTACGTGGAATTATGAAAACTGTATCGGGAGTCCCAACAGCAGGGATCCGGAGATCATGCAGAGGGGGCTTACGCCATTCGGCATACAGACGGTGGAGCGGATGAATGACCTGGGAATGATCGTTGATGTGTCGCACCTGTCAGACGGAGGCTTCCGGGACTGTGTCCGCCGCAGCAAAAAACCGGTGATCGCATCTCACTCGAACGCCAGGGCGCTCTGTCCCCATCCCCGCAACCTGAGCGATGAGATGCTCCATGCCCTCGGGGAAAAAGGCGGCGTGGCGGGAGTAAATTTCTATGGGGCATTCTTAAGGCCTGCCGGGAAGCCGGCAGAGGATGACGGGGCGCAGGCCGAGGATATTGTCCGCCATATCCGGCATATGATGGACCAGGCCGGGGAGGATGCCGTGGCTCTGGGGACGGACTTTGACGGTTTTGACCGGGAGTCTCTCCCGTCAGGGATCCGCAGCGTCCAGGATATGGACGTCCTGTGGGATGCCATGAAGCGCGCCGGGTTTACGGAGCGCCAGATCGAGAAGACAGCGTATGGGAATGTGATGCGCATCCTGAAAGAATGCATCAGCTGATCCGAAGAAATTTGTGGTGCGTATGACTCCCGGGCGTGGTATGATGTATGGGAATGGGGTTTTGCACAAAATCATAGCTGCTAAAAGGAAGAGAGGTAAAAAATGGAAAACAAAAGAATCATCCAGGTAGAAGAGAAAGTACCATTTAAGCTGCTGGTGCCGCTGAGTATCCAGCATATGTTCGCCATGTTCGGCGCGTCCGTCCTGGTGCCCTTTGTATTCGGCATCAATCCGGCGGTCGTCCTGTTCATGAACGGTGTGGGTACCCTGCTTTTCATCCTGATCACAAAGGGAAGGGCGCCTGCTTATCTGGGCTCCAGCTTCGCGTTTCTCGCCCCGGCGGGAGTCGTGATCGCAAAATGGGGATACAGTTACGCTTTGGGCGGATTTGTAGCAGTAGGTTTTCTGGGATGTATCCTGGCGCTCATTATCTATAAGTTCGGTTCAGACTGGATCGACGTGGTCCTGCCGCCTGCGGCAATGGGGCCGGTGGTCGCCCTGATCGGCCTGGAGCTGGCGGGGAACGCTGCTTCCAATGCGGGGCTTTTGGATGAAACAATAGATCCGAAAAATGTAATCGTATTTCTTGTCACCCTGCTCACAGCAGTGCTCGGCTCCGTTGTGTTCCGGAAGTTCCTGGCAGTGATCCCGATCCTGATCGCGATTATCGCGGGGTACGCGGCGGCGTTGATCTGCGGCATCGTTGATTTCTCGGAAGTTATGGCTGCGCCGCTCTTTTCTCTGCCGAATTTCTCCCTGCCGAGCTTCAAATGGGAGGCGATCGTGATCGTCCTTCCGGTGCTCCTTGTGATCGCATCAGAGCATATCGGACATCAGATCGTCACGAGCAAGATCGTGGGGAGAGATCTTCTGAAAGATCCGGGGCTCCACCGTTCTCTGTTTGCGGATAATTTCTCCACGATGATCTCCGGCCTGATCGGCTCTGTGCCGACTACGACTTATGGAGAAAATATCGGGGTCATGGCAATGACAAAAGTATACAGTGTATATGTGATCGGGGGCGCGGCAGTGCTCTCCATCATCTGTTCCTTCATCGGGAAGATGACAACTCTGATCAACACGATCCCCGGACCTGTGATCGGCGGGATCTCCTTCCTGCTCTACGGGATGATCGGGACATCCGGTATCCGCATCCTGGTAGATTCCAGAGTGGATTACGGACGTTCAAGAAATATGGCGATGACTTCCGTTATCTTTGTTGTCGGACTTTCCGGCATTACGGTGCAGTTCGGCAGCATCCAGCTGACCGGAATGGTGCTGGCGTGCGTGGTCGGCATGATCATGGGCCTGACGTTTTATGTGCTGGACAAACTGAAACTTACGAACGACAGAGAAGAAGCCTGACAGCCGGATTCTTCATCCAAACTTAAGAATTTGTTTCGAAAAAACGCTGCTTTTCTTTTTTATAATCTGCCTCAGTGGAAAGGAAGGCTGATCCTTTCCATGATCTTGGATGTTTAAGGAGGCGGACGATAAATGTCACAGCATTGGGTGGAGTATGCAGGCGAAGAAAGGAGAAGGGCTTATCCGTCAGACAGGCGCCGGAGAAAGAGGAAAAGACGGCGGGGCGGATTTCTCAGGAGAGCCGCGGCTGTACTGGCAGTCATCGCAGTGCTTGTTGCCCTGAAAAATGTGATCGGGGACCATCTCATACTGACGAGGGACGGGATTGCCTGGAGCGTGGATCTTACTCCTGTATACCGGCAGGCAGGGGATATGTCGGATACGCTGAGGCAGCTTGTAAAAAATAATCCGGAAACCATTGATTTTGTCCGGGATTATCAGGAGAAAAAGGATCTTCCGCCGGCGGAGGATATTGGAGAAGTGACGCCGGGGGTGATCCCTCATCTCCTCCAGTGGGACGAGAGATGGGGATACCAGATATACGGGGACAATCTGATCGCGGTAAACGGATGCGGGCCGACTGTGATCTCCATGGTGGCGGCAGGGCTCACCGGAGACAATACGATCACTCCGTACAAGGTGGCAAAATTTGCGGAGCAGAACGGATATTACGAGGGAAACGCAGGAACGAGCTGGGCGTTGATGACAGAAGGAGCAGCGCAGTTCGGGATCCACGGGGAGGAGATGGGACTGAGCGAAGAGGCAGTCTTTTCCGCCCTGGAAAACGGCAGTCCCATCATATGCAGCATGGGCCCCGGGGATTTTACTACCACAGGCCACTTTATCGTACTTGTCGGGCTCGAAGACGGGAAGATCCGCGTCAACGACCCGAACAGTGTAAAGCGCAGCGAGAAGCTGTGGGATTTTGAGACACTGTACACACAGATCAGCAACCTCTGGGTCTATACGGCAGGATAATGCCGCTGAACTGTGTTCAGACCCGGACTAATTTTTCCCCGTGAAGAGAGTCCCTGCCTGTCCGCCCCTGATGATATCATAGAGGGCTTCCGGTCTCTTGCCGTTGGTCACGATCGTATCGATGCCCTGGGAGGTGGCGAGCTGGGCTGCCTGCAGCTTTGTGCGCATGCCGCCGGTGCCTCTTCTGGAGCCTGCGCCTCCGGCAAGGGAGTATACGCTGTCATCGATGCAGTCGATCTTTTCGATCAGTCTGGCATTCGGGTGGAGCCTGGGATCGCTGTCGTAGAATCCGTCAATGTCGGAGAGGATCACGAGACGTTTTGCCCGGCAGAGGACGGCGACGACAGAGGAGAGCATGTCATTATCCCCGAAGAGCCTGTCCTCAGACTCGATCTCCGTGTAGCTTACAGAGTCATTTTCATTTACGATGGGGATGACGCCCATCTCCAGCAGGGCGTTGAAGGTGTTGGTCAGGTTTTCCTTTTTCTCTTCCTGCTCGATATCCTCTGCATTTAAGAGGATCTGTGCCACTGTCTTGTCATAATCCCCGAAAAACTTGTCGTACAGGTACATCAGGCTGCACTGGCCCACAGCGGCAGCGGCCTGTTTCATGCGCATGCTGTCCGGTTTTGAGTGCATACCGAGCTTGTTTCTTCCCACTGCGATGGCGCCGGATGACACGAGGATGACCTCGTATCCCATGTTGTGGATGTCAGCGAGTGTGCAGACCAGGCGGTCTGTGGCGCGCAGGTCGCTCTTTCCCGCATCGTTCGTCAGAGTGGATGTGCCTACCTTTACTACGATCCTGTTGTTATAAAGTCCCATGTTCTGTTTCCTCCCTGGGGTATTTTCCTGTTACTGTAAGCAGTAACATCTTAGTATAATATGTTTTTATAAGTCTTTTCTTTGACATATCAGCTTTTCTATCGTATCATACACCTAAAGATTACAAAAGCGAATAATTATCATCTGTAATATGACAAAATCAGATGACGGGCTGAAGACAGACTGTGTGACAGGATCAGATGGGAGGGGACGGTATGGATGGGAGCATCCAGAAATATCTTGCGTTTGTAAAGACTGTGGAGTGCGGGAGTTTTACCCGGGCCGCCGGTGTGCTCAATTATTCCCAGTCAGGCATCAGCCGCATGATCGGCGACCTGGAGAGGGAATGGCAGGTGACGCTGCTGGAGAGGGGAAAATCAGGAGTGCGCCTGACCAGCGAGGGGACGCGTCTCCTCCCATACGCGAAGCGCGTGTGCAGTGAGTACGAGAAGCTCCAGGCAGAGGTGGACGAGATCAACGGCCTGAAATCAGGGCTGATCCGGATCGGGACGTTTTCCAGCGTGGCGACCCACTGGCTGCCGAATATCATCCGGGAATTCCAGAAAGAATATCCCGGGATCGATTATGAGCTTATCCTGGGGGATTATACAGAGATTGAGACGTGGATCGAGGAAGGCCGGGTGGACTGCGGCTTCCTGCGGCTCCCTGCCCGGAAGGAGCTGGAATCGGTGTTCCTGGAGCAGGACCGGCTGCTGGTCGTGCTGCCGGAGGGACATCCCCTGGCAGCGCTGGAAAAGATCCCGGTATCCGCTCTCTGCGGGGAGCCGTTCATGCTCCTGGAAAAGGGGGCGAAGGCGGAAGTGTCGGAAATCTTCGAGAGAAACGGATTCACCCCCAGGGTGCATTTTACGACATGGGATGACTATGCGATCATGTCCATGGTAGAGAGCGGGCTGGGGATCAGCATCCTCCCGGAACTGATCCTGAAACGGATCCCGTACCGGGTCGTGGCGAGGGAACTGGAAATCCCGGCATACCGTAATATCGGCCTGGCCTGGAAGGAAAAGAAGGGGACGTCCCCAATGCTGAAGCGGTTTATGGAATATCTGGATTACCGATGAAATCTGTTGGCACAGCGCTTCCGCAAGGCTGTGTCTGTGCCTGCGGCAGCAGGGTCGGAGGATTTTACGTGGATTTAACATGGATATAACTTTTCAGACTGCCAGGATACGATAAAATGAGTATAACCTTTCCGTGTATATTAGCTGTGCCCGGAAAGAATGTTAATCTGAGAGGGATATCATATGGTAAAAATTTATGTGCTGGATACAAATATCCTGATCCAGGCGCCCTATGCCATCGACCAGTTTGAGGATAATTCTGTCGTGCTGCCCATGGTCGTACTGGAAGAGCTGGATCATCTGAAAAAGGCGGAAGGAGAGATCGGGGCGAATGCCCGCAGGAGCATCCGCCGTCTGGAACAGCTCAGGCAGAAGGGAGACCTGCTCAGCGGTGTGGCGCTCGAAAGCGGAGGGGTGCTCCGGGTGGAAAAAAATTTTGTGGATGTGGAACTGCCGGAGGAACTGTCCGCAGAGGTGATGGATAACCGGATACTGAAGGTTTGCCTTGGACTTTCCGGGAAAAGTGAGGAGCAGGTGATCCTTGTCACAAAGGATATCCTCCTTCGGATCAAGGCGCAGATCCTTGGTATCTGTGCGGAAGATTTTACCACTGAGCAGGTGCTGGAACATGAGAATCAGTACAGCGGCAGATGTGAGATCTATGTGCCGGAAGCACTTTTTAAGGATTTTAAGAAAAAAGGTGTCCCGGCGGATGTGGTCTATGCTGTTGATCAGAAGGGAGAGAGTTATGTGCCGGAACTGGTGGAAAACCAGTTTGTAATACTGAAAGCGGACCAATCCGCGAAAAAGACACATCTGGGACGTGTGGAAAAGGGCGTGATCAAAAAGCTGGAGTACAGGAAGAGCTCTCCCTATGGGATCACACCGAGAAATGCAGGTCAGTATTTTCTCCAGGAGGCACTGATGCAGCCGGCAGATAAAGCGCCTCTTGTTATTGTGAAAGGTATGGCAGGGACGAGCAAGACATTTTATTCCCTTGCAGTAGGGCTTGAAAAACTTCTGAACCATCCGACAGGTGAATACCGCCGTATCCTGATCTGCCGCCCAAACGCCCAGTTTGATGATGATATCGGATTCCTTCCCGGGGATGAACAGGAGAAGATATCCCCGCTCATGCGGCCGATCATTGATAATCTTGAACAGCTTATTGATTCCAGCGAAGAAGAGAGGTATGATGATGAAGAGGAACTCCGGGGAAAGGTAGAGGAAATCTTTGCCAGGGGTCTGGTCCAGGCAGAGGCGCTGAATTTTATCCGCGGGCGTTCCATTGTAAAGACATACCTCATCATTGATGAGGCCCAGAACACAACACCGGATCAGATCAAGGGGATCATCACAAGAGCCGGAAAGGATACAAAGATCATTCTCCTTGGGGATCCGAACCAGATCGACCGGTCGTTTCTGGATGAGCGGACTAACGGGCTGAGTTATGCATCGGAACATATGAAGGGGAGCCCGCTGTGCTGGCAGATCACGATGAGCGCACAGGAGTGCGAGCGTTCTGCACTGGCAATGGAAGCGGTGAAGCGGCTGTAAGAGGACGGCTGCCAGGATTCTGCCGCAGAAAAAAGAGAGTCCTGAAAATGAGGATAACGGATCAAATTTTTAAAAGTATACTAAAAGGAGAGGTTATGGAAAAAATATACATGAACAGGGAATTGTCCTGGCTGAAATTTAATGAAAGAGTGCTGGAAGAGGCGGAAAATCCGGAGGTGCCTCTGTGCGAGCGCATGACCTTTGTCTCTATTTATCAGAGCAATCTGGATGAGTTTTTCATGGTCAGGGTCGGATCCCTCCAGGACCAGATGCTGCTCAATAAGAAGATCAGGGACAATAAGACCAATATGACCTCAGAGGAGCAGATCAAAGCAATCCTGAAAGAGGTAAAGAGACTGAATAAGAGGAAAGATGAGGCGTATCAGAATCTGATGGAAAAGGTCGCGGGATACGGCATACAGCTCATCAATTTCCAGAACGCGGACCCGGAGGAAAAGAAATATCTGGAGCAGCATTTTAACCGAAATATCGTGCCTTTAAGCTCCCCGACGATCGTGAGCAAACGCCAGCCGTTCCCGTTCCTGCGCAATAAAGATATCTACGCAGTGGTCGTCCTGGAGACGAGGAGCGGGAAGGAACGGCTGGGGATCATCCCGTGTACAAACAACATGGTCGAGAGGATGATCGAACTGCCGGGAGGCAGAGGGCGGTACATGCTCTCGGAAGACCTGATCCTGCACTATATCGGAAAAGTATTTAAAGGCTACAAAGTGAAAGGCAAATCACTGATCCGCGTGGTAAGAAATGCAGATATTGATGCCGATGCCCTCTATGATGAAGATCTGGATTACAGAGAATTCATGGCGGATCTTATGAAGGAGAGGAAGAGGCTGTCCCCTGTCCGCCTGGACCTGTCCAGGGATATGGAAGGAAATGTGGTAGAATCGCTCTGCCGGTATCTGGAGGTATCCCCGGAGAGAGTGTTTAAGAGCAGAGCTCCGCTGGATGTGTCCTTTATCTTCCAGATCCAGGATCTGCTGCGCATGAACCCGGAGCTCTTTTACAATAAGAGAGTCCCGCAGAAATCGCCGGACTTCCGCGACGGAGAGAGCATACTGGAGCAGATCAGACAGGAGGACAAACTGCTGTCCTATCCGTATGAGTCGATCCGTCCTTTCCTGAATATGCTCAACGAGGCGGCTGAGGACGACCGGGTGGTGTCCATCAAGATGACGCTGTACCGCCTGGCTAAGCAGAGCAAGGTGATAGGGCGCTGTGCGAGGCGGCGGAGAACGGGAAGGAAGTCGTCGTGCTCGTGGAGCTGAGAGCCCGCTTTGACGAGGAAAATAATATCCGCTGGTCCCGGATGCTGGAGAAGGCGGGATGCCAGATCATCTACGGACTGGAAGGGTTTAAGGTGCATTCCAAGCTCTGCCTGATCACAAGGCGCGGGCGCGACGGCGTGGAGTATATCACACAGATCGGTACAGGCAATTATAATGAAAAGACAGCGCGCCTGTACACAGACCTTTCCCTTATGACCGCGGATGAAAAGATCGGGCTGGAAGCGGCGCGCGTGTTCCAGGCGCTGACCAAGGGAGAGACAGTGGAAGAGTCCGAACATCTCCTTGTGGCGCCGAAATGTCTCCAGTCAAAAGTGATCGATATGATCGACGAAGAGATCCGCCGCGTGCAGAACGGTGAGGAAGCGTATATCGGGCTGAAGCTCAACTCGCTTACAGATAAGAAGATCATGGATAAGCTGGCAGAGGCTTCACGCGCGGGCGTACATGTCGATATGATCGTGAGAGGCATCTGCTGCCTGATCCCGGGCGTGCCGGGCGAGACAGAGAATATCCGGGTCATCAGCATTGTCGGAAGATTCCTGGAACACTCCAGGATCTATATCTTCGGATGTGGAGAGAGGACGAAGTATTATATCGGGTCTGCGGATTTTATGACCAGGAATACGGTGAAGCGGGTGGAAGTGGCGGCACCGGTCTATTCAGAAAAGCTGAAAAAGCGCATACGCGGGATCTTCGACCTGATGCTCAGCGACAATAAGAAAGCGCGCATAGAAGGAAGCGACGGGAAATATACTTACGTGAAATGCGAGGGAGAGCCTGTCAATTCCCAGGAGCGCCTGTATCAGGAGGCGTATGACAGAGCGGCATCAAGATAAGATACATCAGGGCAAGATACCTCAAGGTAAGATGCATCAAGGTAAGGTGATAGGATGATATTTAAGTTTGGCGAACAACTGATACCGATGAAACTGTCGGACTGGGAATCAGATCCCGGTCCGGCGGTTTTTGTGACGGATTCCAGGCATGCGGAAGAGGTGCTGTCTAAGGCGGGGATCGTGTATGAGAATGAAATCCATGTGTCCAAGATCGGGTTCTGCCGTCTGGAGAACCAGCAGGACTGCGTGGTGGGGACTCTGTGTATCCCGAAACTCCTGGATGTACTGGGAAGCAGGTACAGGATGTATTTCTTTGTGAACAGGGCAAATGTAGTGATCGTGGATGACGAGGATTTCTCTATCCGTCTGATCCGCAGGATCCAGCAGAAAAGGACCCATCAGGGAGAGACAAAAGAACGGTTCCTCTACAACTATATCGCAGAGTTCATCAGCCGCGACCTGGAGATGCTGGTGGCGTATGAGCGGCGCCTGCTCAGGATGGAAGAGGATGTGAGCCAGGAGCACATCGCAAATTTCCAGAATAAGCTCATGCCTATCCGCAGGGAGCTGCTGAACCTTCGCAGTTATTATGACGAGATCATGGACCTGAGCAAAGAGCTGGAGGAAAATGAAAACGGGTTCTTCCTTAAGAAACACCTGAAATATTTCGGGACGCTCACAGACCGGGCGGACCGGCTTATGAGCCGGACGAACCATCTCCTGGAATACGCCCAGCAGGTCAAAGAGGCATACCAGGCGCAGATCGACGCCAGGCAGAACAGCAACATGCAGTACCTGACCGTGATCTCCACTATCTTCTTTCCACTGACCCTGATCACCGGGTGGTTCGGAATGAACTTTCAGGATATGCCCGGGTTAAAGGATGGCTATCCGTGGGTCGTCGCGCTGAGCATCATCGTGCTCGCCGGGTGTATCATCATATTCAAGAAAAAGCACATTCTGTAAATCCAGATTGAGCTCTTGCTGTACGCCTGCTTACATGGTAGAATAACATTCATACGGATTTAAAGGAGTGTGAAATAAAATTGAAGACATTGCTGGAACTGATCACAATAGATATGAGAGAAGCATTTGCAAAGGCGGGATACGATGAAGAGCTTGCAAAAGTAACTCTCTCCAACCGCCCGGACCTGTGCGAATACCAGTGCAACGGCGCCATGGCGGGAGCAAAGAAATATAAGAAGGCACCGTTTATGATCGCTGAGGATGTGGCGGCAAATCTGAAGGACAGTGCTTATTTTGAGTCTGTGGATGTGGTGAAGCCGGGATTTATCAATCTGAAGCTGTCTCCTGAGTGCGTGGCATCTTACCTGAATGAGATGGCAGGGGAGACGAAGTTAGGCGTTGAGGATGAAAAGGATCCCAGGACTGTCATGATCGACTACGGCGGACCGAATGTGGCGAAGCCGCTCCATGTGGGGCACCTGCGCTCCGCGATCATCGGGGAGAGCGTAAAGCGGATCATCCGTTTTAAAGGCAATCAGGTGATCGGGGATATCCATCTCGGCGACTGGGGATACCAGATGGGGCTGATCATCACGGAGCTTAAGAAGCGTCAGCCGGATCTCCCGTATTTTGACGAGAGCTTTGAAGGGGAATATCCGAAGGAAGCGCCTTTTACGATCGGCGAGCTGGAAGAGATCTATCCGACGGCAAGCGCATATGCGAAAGAGAACGAAGAATACAGAGAAGAAGCATTGCATGCTACCTATCTCCTGCAGAATGGCTACAGGGGATACCGCGCGATCTGGAACCACATTATGAATGTGTCTGTCGCGGATCTTAAGAAGAACTACGAGAGGCTGAACGTAGAGTTTGACCTTTGGAAAGGCGAGGCTGACGCTCAGCAGTATATCCCGGATATGGTGCAGATGTTAAAAGATAAGGGATTTGCCCGCTATGACGAGGGAGCTCTCGTGGTGGACGTCCAGGAAGAGACGGACAACAAGGAGGTGCCCCCCTGTATGATCCTGAAATCAGACGGGGCTGCACTTTATGATACAACAGACCTTGCGACACTTGTGGAAAGGGAGAAAGACTATCAGCCGGATGAAGTGATCTATGTGGTGGATAAGCGACAGGAGCTCCATTTCACACAGGTATTCCGTTGCGCGAAGAAGACGGGCATCGTGCGTCCGGAGACAGAGCTTAAGTTCCTCGGGTTCGGGACTATGAACGGGAAGGATGGGAAACCTTTTAAGACGCGCGAAGGCGGCGTCATGCGCCTGGAAAACCTGATCCGTGAGATCGATGAGGAAATGTATAAGAAGATCATGGACAACCGCACGGTGGAGGAAGAAGAGGCGAAACAGACCGCGCAGACAGTAGGGCTCGCCGCGATCAAATACGGCGACCTTTCCAATCAGGCGTCAAAAGACTATATATTTGATGTGGACAGGTTCACATCCTTTGAGGGAAATACAGGACCGTATATCCTCTACACGATCGTGCGTATTAAGTCGATCCTGAATAAATATCAGGAGAACGGCGGAAGCCTGGAAGGACTCGGGATACGTCCGGCTGAAAACGGATATGAGAAAGCGCTGATGCTCCAGGTCCTGAAGTTTAACGATGTGTTCGAAGCGGTATACGCGGAGACAGCGCCGCACAAGCTGTGCGCTTACATCTATGAGCTGGCAAATGAATTTAACAAGTTCTACCATGAGACAAAGATCCTGTCTGAGGAAGATGAGAAGAAGAGGGCGGGATATATCGCTCTCCTGGTGCTGGCAAAAAGAGTCCTGGAGACGTGCATCGATCTCCTGGGATTTGAAGCGCCGGAAAGGATGTAATACAAAAATGACAGAAAAACTGTTTTATAAAGACAGCCATCTTTCGGAATTTGAGGCAGAGGTGGTCTCCTGCTGTCCGGGGGAAAACGGACTGTTTGAGGTTGAGCTGGACCGTACCGCCTTCTTCCCCGAGGGCGGCGGACAGTATGCGGATACCGGCCTGCTCGGGGAGGCGAAAGTGCTGGACGTGCAGGAAGAAAGCGGCAGGATCATCCATTTTACGGATGCGCCGCTGGAGACCGGGAGCCGGGTGAAAGGCAGCCTGGACTGGGAAGAGCGGTTCATGAAGATGCAGCAGCATACGGGAGAACACATTGTGTCAGGTCTGGTCCACAGCCGGTTCGGATACAGGAATGTGGGGTTCCATCTCGGGAGTGAAGACTGCACAATGGATTTCAACGGGGAGATCACGCCGGAAGAGCTGGCGGATATAGAACTGGAAGCGAACCGTGCGGTGTGGAAAAACCTGAAAGTTGAGACGGTATATCCGCCCCGGGGCGAGCTGGAACGGATGGAATACCGCAGCAAGATCGAGATCGAAGGCCCGGTCAGGATCATTGTGATCCCGGGATATGACCGGTGTGCCTGCTGTGCGCCTCATGTGGGGCGGACAGGTGAGATCGGGATGATCAAACTGACAAATATCCAGAGATACAAAGGCGGCGTGAGAGTGACCATGCTGTGCGGCGTGAGGGCGCTTGCGGATTATGCTGTAAAACAGCAGCAGGCGAAAACTGTCGGAGCGATGCTGTGCGCAAAGGAAAACGAGACCGCTGAGGCGGTGGGACATCTGAAAGAGGAATATGAGGACCTGAAGTATGCCCTGGGAGAGAAAGAGAAGATGCTGGTCAGCTGTATGGCAGACCTGGTCCCTGACGGGGAGGAAGCTGTATGTCTGTTCCCGGATGAGATGGAAGGGGATTCCATGAGGATGCTGATGAACCGGGTGCTGGAGAGGGGGCATATTTTGTGTGCGGTATTCTGCCGCAGCAGTGAGCCAAAGGAGAATGGACCAAAGACAGCTTACCGCTATGTGATCGGCAGCCGGACACTGGATATGCGGTCTGTGGTCCGGGAGTTCAATCCTGCGTTTGACGGGCGCGGAGGCGGAAAACCGGCGATGGTCCAGGGGACGGCACATGGGAGTGAAGCGGAACTCAGGACATGGATCCTGAAGAAAGCGGAGGAGATGTCATTATGAATCAGATACAGAGGAAAAGCCCGTTCTGGAGCCTTGCCGGTCCGCTGCTCGCTTACCTGGCGATCCAGTGGGTGGTCCAGACAGCTGTGATCCTGGTGATCAGTATCCCCTATATGGCTGATGCATATGCTTCGATGATGCAGCTGGGCATGGAAAGAGCTGTGGACATGCAGGAGCTGATGGAAGCGGGGCTGAAGGCGATGGAGCCGGCGTTTGAGCTTGTCATGCGGTATCAGGTAGAGATCATGGGGGCGGTGGCAGCCGGAACAATGATCCTTACAGTGACCCTTTTCCTGAAAGACAGGAAGCTGGAAAAGGTATATGGTGTTGTGCGGCCGGAGAAAAAAACGGTTTCTGTATATATCATGATCGCGCTCCTGGGAGCAGCAGGCAGTATTGCGGCAACCTGCCTTATGGCAATGGCGCAGCTTGCTTTTTATGACAGCAGCTACCAGCAGTCGGCGGAAGTGATGTATGGGGCGGGGATCCCGGTGCAGATCGCAGTGCTTGGGATACTGATCCCGGTTTCGGAAGAGCTGATGTTCAGAGGTATCCTGTTTAAGCGGTTTCGGGAAAGACAGGGGTTCTGGTACTCGGCGGTCTGTTCTGCCGTGTTTTTCATGTTCATGCATACCAGCTTCACACAGATGGTCTACACGTTCCTTCTGGGGCTGATGCTGGCATATCTGTATGAGCAGACGGGCTCCTTCAAAGCGCCTGTACTGCTCCATATCCTGATGAATTCAGGGTCAGTTATCTGTACGGAGACGGGAGTTTTCCAGTGGCTGGGATCTGACCCGGTGAGGATGGCAGGCGCGGCGATCGGAGGCGCGTTTATCTGTTCGGCGGTATTTGTGGGGATCCAGAAAGCCGTGGGGGCAGGACAGAAGAAAAGACCATCGGATACAACAGATCATCTGGATATGTTCCGATAAAAAAACAATGTGGAATTGTGCAAGGCAGGATTAGATCCTGCCTTGTTTTTTATAGGAAATCTTAAAAGAGGGACTGGATTTATAAGGGAAGATCAGAATTTTAAAAATTAATACTAATGATTTTAATAAAACAAAATTATCTGAAAAATATATATTATAAATAAAGAATTCAAACAATCTGACAATTTAGAAATATTTTCTATTTACAAACCGGAAAAAATCGTGTATAGTCATCCCATAAATTGCGAAAGAGAGGAGAACGGCTATGAATCAGGCGAATGAGAACCTGCAGGGGCTGTACCGCGAGAGCTTTGAACATGACAACTGCGGTATCGGCGCGAGCGGTAATATTAAAGGGAAAAAGAGCCACAGCACGGTGGCGGGAGCTCTTGAGATCGTAGAGCACCTGGAGCACCGGGCGGGAAAGGACGCGGAAGGAAAGACCGGAGACGGTGTGGGCATCCTTCTTCAGATCTCACATAAGTTTTTTTCAAAAGTCTGTAAACCGCTGGGGATCAGTCTCGGCGGAGAGAGGGACTATGGTGTGGGGATGTTCTTTTTCCCGCAGGATGAGCTGAAGAGGAACCAGGCGAAGAATATCTTTGAGGTGATCGTAAAGAAGGAAGGACTGGATTTCCTCGGCTGGAGAGAGGTTCCGATCCATCCGGAGGTGCTGGGCAAGACGGCTGTGGACTGTATGCCTTATATCATGCAGGCTTTCATCGCGCGTCCGAAGAGGATCGAGAAGGGGATTTCCTTTGACCGCAGGCTGTATGTGGTGCGGCGTGTGTTCGAGCAGAGCAGTGATGACACGTATGTGGTCTCTCTCTCGAGCCGCACGATCGTGTATAAGGGAATGTTCCTCGTCGGACAGCTCCGCCAGTTTTTCGGGGATCTTCAGGATGAGGACTATGAATCCGCGATCGCCATGGTCCACTCCAGGTTCAGTACGAACACAGCGCCGAGCTGGCAGAGGGCGCATCCGAACCGCCTGATGGTGCACAACGGCGAGATCAACACGATCCGCGGGAATGCGGACAAGATGCGGGCAAGGGAAGAGACCATGGAAGCAGGCTGCTTAAAAGGCGAGCTCCACAAGGTCCTCCCGGCGATCAATACCTCGGGATCCGACTCCGCGATGCTGGACAATGCCCTGGAATTCATGGTGATGAGCGGGATGGAACTGCCGCTGGCCGTGATGATCGCCATCCCGGAACCGTGGGTGAACAACCGGAGCATGTCCCAGAATAAAAAGGATTTCTACCAGTATTACGCGACCATGATGGAGCCCTGGGACGGCCCGGCGTCCATCCTCTTCTCGGACGGGGATGTGATGGGGGCAGTGCTGGACAGGAACGGCCTGCGCCCGTCCAGATATTATATCACGGACGATGACAACCTGATCCTGTCTTCCGAGGTGGGAGTGCTGGACATTGACCCGGCGAAGATCCTCGTAAAGGAGAGGCTGCACCCGGGCAAGATGCTGCTCGTGGACACTGTGGCAGGCAGGGTGATTGACGATGAGGAGCTGAAAGAGCGCTATGCCAACGAGGAGCCTTACGGCGAATGGCTGGACAGCAATCTGATCCACTTAAAGGACCTGCCGATCCCGAACAAGGATATCCCGAAATATACAAAGGAAGAGTGTACCCGCCTGCAGAAAGCCTTCGGGTACGCCTATGAGGATGTGAAGACTTCGATCCTTACAATGGCGAAGAACGGCGCGGAAGGGATCGCGGCGATGGGGATCGACGCGCCCCTCTCTGTCCTCTCAAAGAAGCGTCAGCCGCTGTTCGGATATTTCAAACAGCTTTTCGCCCAGGTGACGAACCCGCCCATCGACGCGATCCGCGAGGAGATCGTGACCTCCACTGTGATCTATGTGGGCAAGGACGGGAACCTTCTGGAGAAAAAAGAAGAGAACTGTAAGATGCTCAGGGTGAACAATCCGATCCTGACGAATACAGATCTCCTGAAGATCAAAAATATGAAAGTGGAAGGGTTCAAGGTGGCGGAGATCCCGATCACTTACTATAAGAACACCAGCCTTGAGAAAGCTCTGGAGTATCTGTTCGTGGAAGTGGACCGTGTGATCCGCGAGGGCGCGAACATCCTGATCCTGACAGACCGGGAGATGGACGAGTACCATGTGGCGATCCCGTCCCTGCTCGCTGTGTCCGGTCTCCAGCAGCACCTGGTGCGCACGAAGAAAAGGACATCCGTGGCCATGATCCTGGAGAGCGGCGAGCCGAGAGAAGTGCATCACTTCGCGACGCTCCTCGGATACGGCGCCTGCGCGATCAATCCGTACCTGGCCCACGAGTCCATCCGCCAGCTCATCGGATCCAGACTCCTGCACAAGGATTACTATGCGGCGGTAGATGACTACAACAGCGCGGTCATCCACGGCATCATCAAGATAGCTTCCAAGATGGGGATCTCGACGATCCAGTCCTACCAGGGCGCGAAGATCTTCGAGGCGATCGGGCTGAAAAAAGAGTTTATCGACAAATATTTTACGGATACAGTGAGCCGTGTGGGCGGCATCGGGATCGAGGAGATTGCCGAGGATTACACAGCCTTCCACACACAGGCATTCGATCCCCTCGGACTGGACAGCGACATGACGCTGGACAGCGTGGGACGGCACAAATATAAGAGCGGCGGGGAGGAACACCTCTACAACCCGCAGACTATCCATATGCTCCAACAGTCTACAAAGCGTGGAGATTACGGGATGTTCAAAGAATATACCAGGATGGTGGACGAAGAGGGAGAGAAGATCAATCTGAGAGGACAGCTCGACTTTAACTATCCGAAGAAAGGGATCCCGATCGAGGAAGTGGAGAGCGTGGATTCCATTGTCACCAGGTTTAAGACCGGAGCCATGTCCTATGGTTCGATCTCCAAGGAGGCCCATGAGACTCTGGCCATCGCCATGAACCGTCTCCACGGTAAATCCAACTCGGGAGAGGGCGGCGAGGAGATCGAGCGTCTGGATACGGACCGCTGCTCCGCGATCAAGCAGGTCGCGTCAGGTCGGTTCGGCGTGACTTCCAGATATCTGGTGAGCGCCCAGGAGATCCAGATCAAGATGGCGCAGGGCGCGAAGCCGGGCGAGGGCGGACACCTGCCGGGCGGCAAGGTCTATCCGTGGGTGGCGAAGACCCGCCATTCGACGCCGGGCGTGAGCCTGATCTCACCTCCGCCGCACCATGATATCTATTCGATCGAAGACCTTGCACAGCTCATCTATGACTGCAAGAATGCCAATAAAAACGCAAGGATCTCTGTAAAGCTCGTGTCAGAAGCAGGCGTGGGGACCGTAGCTGCCGGTGTGGCAAAAGCAGGGGCAGGCGTGATCCTGATCTCCGGGTATGACGGCGGTACCGGGGCTGCGCCGAGAAGTTCCATCCAGAATGCGGGGCTTCCCTGGGAGCTGGGGCTTGCGGAGACGCACCAGACGCTGATCGAGAACGGCCTGAGGGAACGGGTGCGCATCGAGACGGACGGCAAGCTGATGAGCGGCCGCGATGTGGCAGTGGCGGCGCTTCTCGGGGCGGAGGAGTTCGGGTTTGCCACAGCTCCCCTGGTGACCATGGGATGCGTGATGATGCGTGTGTGCAACCTGGATACCTGCCCGGTAGGCGTGGCGACACAGAACCCGGAGCTGAGGAAGCGTTTTGCCGGCAAGCCGGAATATGTGATGAACTTCATGAAATTCATCGCAGAGGAGCTGAGGGAATACATGGCGAAGCTGGGCGTGCGCACAGTGGACGAGATGGTGGGCCGCACAGACCTTCTGAAAGTGAAGGAAACCGCCACATCCAGGCGGGCGGCATCCCTTGACTTAAGCGGCGTCCTGTACAATCCGTATGCAAAGCAGAAGAAAGCCATGATCTTTGACCCGAAGAAAGTATACAACTTCGAGCTTGAAAAGACACTGGATGAGAAAGTGCTCGTAAAACAGCTCCTTCCCGCTCTGGAAAAGGGGCAGAAGAGGAGCATCGAAGTGGACGTCACGAACACGGACCGCACCTTTGGCACGATCTTCGGCTCGGAGATCACCAGGAGATATCCGGAAGGGCTGGAAGAGGACACCTTTGTGATCAAGTGCAGCGGCGCGGGCGGACAGAGCTTCGGCGCATTCATCCCGAAGGGACTGACACTGGAGCTGACCGGCGACAGCAACGACTATTTCGGGAAAGGACTGTCAGGCGGAAAGCTGGTCGTATATCCTCCGAAGGGGACGACATTTAAGTCGGATGAGAATATCATCATCGGAAACGTGGCCTTCTATGGCGCCACAAGCGGAAAGGCCTATGTCAGCGGCGTGGCAGGAGAAAGATTCTGCGTGCGCAACTCCGGCGTTCGGGCTGTCGTGGAAGGCGTGGGCGACCACGGCTGCGAATATATGACCGGAGGGTGTGTGGTCATCCTCGGCAAGGTAGGCAAGAACTTTGCCGCGGGAATGAGCGGCGGCATCGCCTATGTGCTGGATGAGGACAGCACGCTCTATACAAGGGTCAACAAGGCCATGGTAAAGATCCGGCGCGTGACGGACAAGTATGATGTCCAGGAATTAAAGGGCATGATACAGGAGCATGTCTCCTATACGAACTCAGAAGTAGGAAAACGGATCCTGGATCACTTTGAAGAGTACCTGCCGAAATTTAAGAAGATCATCCCTGAGGACTATGAG
>ERZ1090864.210-NODE-210-length-32539-cov-28.631449_pt1 | contig 32539 bp, 26 predicted proteins | sample MGYA00478479_ERZ1090864 | MGnify/ENA primary metagenome ERZ1090864 (study PRJEB33644, sample SAMEA5815743) | chicken gut metagenome | biome: Chicken; feature: Gastrointestinal Tract; material: Caecum | place: Ireland | collected 2019-01-01 | study: A study of the...
GCCCCGCGGGGGGGGGGGGGGGCGCGTGGCGGGGGGGCGGGCGGGGGGGGGCCCCCCCCCCCCCCCCGGGGGGGGGGCCCCCCCCCCCCCCCCCCCGCCCCGCAAACAAAAAAACCCGCCGCCGATCGAACAAGGCGCACGGGAATTTCCGCTTTGAATTGTCTTTGTCCGTTTTCTTCGTCCCGGGACAAATTTCCCGACGGACGAATCAGAGCGCCTCGGCCTCCCGAAGCCAAAGGACGGCGGAGGCGTCGGAGGGCATTCTCCAATCGGCGCGCGGCGAGAGCGAGACCGAGCCGACTTTCACGCCGTCGGGAATGCAGTTGCGCTTGAACTGCTGCGAGAAGAAGCGCCGATAGAAGTTGACGAGCCACTTTTTGAGCGTCGCGCGGTCGTATTTTCCCTCGAAGGCGCGTTCGGCGAGGAAGAGCGTCTTTGCGGGCGAGTCGCCGTGGCGCAGGAAGTGGTACAGATAGAAGTCGTGCAGCTCGTACGGGCCGATGATGTCCTCCGTCTTTTGGGCAATGTTGCCCGCCGCATCGGGGGGAAGCAGTTCGGGCGAGATCTCCGTGGAGAGGATGTCCTTGAGAATCTTTTCCGTCTTGCCGCCGAGCCGCCCCGCTTCGGCGCCGACGAGGTACTTCACGAGCGTCTTCGGCACCGAACAGTTGACGGCATACATGCTCATGTGGTCGCCGTTGTAGGTACACCAGCCGAGGGCGAGTTCGGACAGATCCCCCGTTCCGATGACGAGGCCGCCCGTCTCGTTGGCGACGTCCATCAGGATCATGGTGCGATAGCGCGCCTGGGCGTTCTCGTAAGCCGCGTCGAGGACGGCGGGGTCATGGCCGATGTCGCGGAAATGGCGCAAAACGGTGTCCGAAATGCGCACCGTGCGCGCAGTCACGCCCATCTCTTTCATGAGGGCGAGCGAGTTGTTCTTGGTGCGGCCCGTCGTGCCGAATCCGGGCATGGTATAGGCTACGATGCCCGTTCTCTGTTTGCCGAGCAGGTCAAAGGCGCGCGCCGTGACGAGGAGCGCGAGGGTGGAGTCCAGCCCGCCCGAGATGCCGATGACCGCCGTCTTTGCGTTGGTATGCGCGAGCCGCTTGGCGAGCGCGTGCGCCTGCATGGAGAGAATGAGTTCGGCGCGTTCCGCACGCTCCCCCTCCCCTGCGGGGACGAAGGGCATGGACATCACACGCGGCGCGGGAAGGGCGTCGGTGAAGAAGTCCGCCTGCACGGTGAGGTATTTGTCGGCGCTCTCCCCGCGGCTTCCGAAGGTATTGAGCCGACGGCGCTCCGCGATGAGGAAGCCGATGTCCACTTCCGCCTCGCACGCCTCTCTCGCAAAGGGAAGCGTTTCGGCGATCAGCGTGCCGTTTTCATAGATCATGTTGTTGCCCGCAAAGACCATGTCCGAGGTGGACTCTCCCATGCCCGCATCGCAGTAGACATAGGCGCACACGTTGCGCCCCGACTGCGCCGAGACGATGGTCTTGCGGTATTCGCGCTTTCCGATGATCTCGTTGCTGGCAGAGAGATTGACGACGACGACCGCGCCCGCCTGCGTATGACGGGTGGACGGCGGATCGGCGACCCATACGTCCTCGCAGATCTCACAGGCGATGCGCGTCTCGGGATGCCCCTCGGCGCAGAACAGAAGATCGGTGGAGAGCGGCGCGCGCTTTCCCTCCCAGAGATCGGCGAGCGCGAGCTTCTGCTGTCCGCGCACGAAGTGGCGCGCCTCGTAAAATTCGTTGTAGTTGGGCAGATGCGTCTTGGGGACAAACCCGAGCACCGCCCCGTCCGCGAGTGCCGCCGCACAGTTGTACAGTTTTCCCTCGCACACGACGGGAAGCCCGACAAAGACGAGCATCTTTTTCCCCGTTGTCGCCTCGGCTACGGCACGCAGGGCGTCCATACAGCCCGCGAGCAGCATCTTCTGCAGGAACAGATCTCCGCAGGTATAGCCGGAGAGCGAGAGCTCGGGAAAGACGAGGACTTCCGTACCCTTTTCGGCCTGCGCCCCGATGACGTCGATGATGCGCGCGGCGTTGTAGGCGGGGTCGGCGACGCGAAGCGCAGGGCTTGCCGCCGCCACCCGCAAAAATCCGTATTTCATACCTTACGACTCTTCCGCCCCGGCGACTTCCTCGACGGGCGCGCCCTTCGCCGCGGCGCGGATCTTCATCTCGATCTCCTTGGAGAGCTCGGGATTGTCTTTGAGGAACTGACGCATTTTCTCGCGGCCGTTGGCGACTTTCTGGTCATTATAGCTGAACCACGCCCCGCTCTTGCGAATGATGTCGTACTGGACGCCGAGGTCGATGAGGCAGCCCTCCTGCGAGACGCCTTCGCCGTACATGATGTCGAATTCGGCCTGACGGAAGGGCGGCGCGAGCTTGTTCTTGACGACCTTGGCGCGCGTGCGGTTGCCGGCGGCGCCGTCCGTGTCCTTGAGGATATCCGTCTTGCGGATATCGATGCGCACGGAGGCATAGAATTTGAGCGCCTTGCCGCCCGGCGTGACTTCGGGGTTCCCGAACATGACGCCCACCTTCTCGCGCAGCTGGTTGATGAACACGACGCACGTCTTGCTCTTGTTGACGATTGCGGTGAGCTTGCGAAGCGCCTGCGACATCAGCCGCGCCTGCAAACCGACGTGCGATTCGCCCATGTCGCCCTCGATCTCCGCCTTGGGCGTGAGCGCGGCAACGGAGTCCACGACGATGATATCGACGGCCGACGAACGCACGAGCGCGTCGACGATGTCGAGCGCCTGCTCGCCCGTGTCGGGCTGCGAGACGTAGAGATTTTCCAGATCCACGCCCAGTTTTTTGGCATAGACGGGATCGAGCGCGTGTTCGGCGTCCACAAAGGCCGCAACGCCGCCCAGTTTCTGCGCCTCCGCCACGGCGTGCAGCGCGACGGTCGTCTTACCGGAAGACTCGGGCCCGTAGATCTCGATCATCCTTCCGCGGGGAAGCCCCCCGATGCCGAGCGCCAGATCGAGAGACAGACACCCCGTCGGAATGACTTCGATATCGGTATTCCCGGCGTCCTCGCCGAGCTTCATGATGGCGCCCTTGCCGTATGCCTTTTCGATCTGGGCAAGCACGGCGTCCAGCGCTTTGCGTTTCTCTTCGTTCATATATGCGTTCTCCTTGATCAGTTTCAAAAAATTCTGCCGTCACGCGATCTGCTTATACGCCAGAAACAGCGCATAGTTGATCGCCGTGCGGGTGATCGTCTCCCGATCGCCCGTGAGCTGAAAGCGGAACACGCGGACGCGTTCGTTCGTCCCCGCCGCGAGAAAACACAGCCCGACCGGCTTGTTCGTCCCGTCCGCCCGAGGCCCGGCAAGCCCCGTCGTGGCAATGGCAAGTTCGCAGTTGCCCCCGCGCAAAAGACCGGCCGCCATCTCGAAGGCCGTCTCGTCCGAAACGGCGCCCTTGTGCTTGAGCGTGTATTCGTTGACCCCCAGGCGAATATGCTTCGCCCGGTTTGCATAAGCGTTGATCCCCTCAAAGAAGACGTCGCTCGCACCCGGAACCTGCACGATGGCGCGGCCGACGCCGCCCGCCGTAAAGGATTCCGCCGTCGAAACGTGCATCTTGTGCAGGCGAAGCGCCTCTACGAGCCGCTCGGCAAGCGTTACGTCCTCCATGGCATAGATGTAGTCGGCGAGATCGGTTGCGAGAATGCGGACGACCTCGTCCGCCGTCATCTTGGGCGTATCCTGATCGTAGATGACCTCGATGCGCCCGCAGCCGTATTCCTCGGACGCGTGCAGGATAAGCTTGCCCCCGCCCGCCTCCGTCGCCTTTTTGACGGCGGAACGCACCATCTCATGCGGCGCGGTGCAGGTGCAGATGACAACGCGCGCATACGAGCGGTGCCGCCTGCGGTCGATGCGGGGAATGACCTCCGTCTCCGCCGCCTTCGCCCCGCGCTCCCCTTCGGGCAGGACCGCAAAGAGACAGTCCTCCGTCTCGAGGAGGCACTCTTCCGTGAACTTCTCCTCGGCGGCGACGCTCACGGCATCGCGGGCGGAAGAGAGCAGGACGGGCGCGCAGACGACAAACACGCCGTCGCACTCCGTCGAGAGCCGCAAAAGCGCCGCCGAGACCTTACTCGGGACATCATAGGCAAGAAGCACGATCTCGTCCACAAACACGCCGCCCGCCAGGAGCGCGTCGAACACGGGCGCATAGTCCACCGACGACAGATTGTTTTTGGTATTGCGAAGGACGATGCCCGCGTACTTCACGCCTGCGCCTCCTGCGGCTTATCTTCTGCAAGAACCTGCTTGTTCTTCACGATATAGTTGACGCCCGAGAGAATCGTGAGCAGCGTGCAGACGTAAAAGCACACAAGCCCGATCAAGGCGACGATCTCGCCCGCTTCGCTAAAAAGCCCGAGAATGGTGATGCTCGCCAGAAGGAGCGCGATGGCGATGTCCTGGAAGGTCGTCTTGAGCTTGCCCAGTTTGTCCGCCGCCAGCACGACTCCCTTGCCCGCGGCCACCATACGGAACCCGCTGACGATGAGCTCGCGCGCGAGGATGACGGCGACGCAGATCGCGGCCGCAATGTAGCCCCAGCCCTCAAAAAAGCTCACCGTGAACACGCTGTCCTGCGTCAGAAGCAGGATCAGCGCCGTGGAGACAAGCACCTTGTCCGCAATGGGATCGAGAAATTTGCCCAGATCGGTGACGAGATGACGGCTCCTTGCGATATGCCCGTCAATGGCGTCCGTCGCCGCCGCCAGCACAAAGACAATGGCGGATACAAGATAGTTCCACCCGTCCATCACGTTCAGATAAAAGAACACAACGAATACGGGGATCATAAAGATGCGTGTCAATGTAATTTTATTGGGAAGATTCATGATAACCTCTCTTCACACGTCTGCCCGCGGCAACCGGCCGAACCCCTTCCGACGCCTTATAACATTTTTGCAAAAGCGCCTGTCTGCGGGTACAGCGTCTGCCCGCGGCGATCTGCCTGCTCGGCAGAACGGGCCTCCGATTTTGTCCGTACGTTTTTTGTATAAGGCACGTCTCATCGCAGAACCGCGCACAATCGCCGCAACGGTGCCTGCATTCCGTGTCCGTCCCGTGAGCGCAGAGCCATTCCGTCCCGCTTTCAGTCCGTCGGCAAGGACGATACACGCCCGTACAGATCGGCCTCGTCGGTGCGCTCGATCAGGACGTCGTAGTAGGCTCCCGTCTCCGCCTTGGGCGCCGTAAAGAACACCTTTCCGTCCACGTCGTATGCCTGAAAATACGTCCTGCCCGTAAAACAGCCCCGCTCAAAGTCGATGCCGTCGCACAAGACCTTCACGCACTGTCCGACAAACGTCAGAAGGCGCTGTGCGGAGAGCGCCTCCTGCACCGCATACAGGGCCTTCACACGCCGCTGTTTGACGCGGGCGGGGATCTGCCCTTTGAGCCGATAGGCGGGCGTCCCGTCCTCGCGCGAGTAGGCGAAAAAGCCGCAGTTTTCAAAGCGCGCTTCGGACAAGAATGCCTTGAGCCCCGCATGCTCCTCCTCCGTCTCGGTGGGAAATCCCGCGATGAAGGTGGTGCGCAGGGCGATACCGGGGATCTCGCGGCGCAGTTTTTCAATGAGGGCGAGATATTCCGCCCGACTCCCCCGCCGCCCCATCAGCTTCAGGACCCTGTCCTCGCTGTGCTGCAGCGGAATGTCCAGATATTTCAGGATCTTGGGATTGTCCCGCACTTCACGGATGAGGTCATCCGTGACCACTTCCGGATAACAGTATAGCAGACGAATATGACAGATATTGTCCAGTTCCGAAAGTTTTTGGAGCAATTCCACAAACTGATTGGCTCCGTTGTCCTCGCCGTAGCGCGTGGTGTCCTGCGCGACGAGCACGAGTTCCTGCGTCTCGCCCAGCGATCCTGCCTCGTCGAGGAGCTGTTGCATGGGATAGGAGCGGTATTTGCCGCGGATGCTCGGAATGAGGCAGTAGGTGCAATGGTTGGAGCACCCGTCCGCGATCTTGAGATATTTGAGGTGCGGCGGCGTCGTGATGACGCGCACGCCGCCTTCGCAGCCCGTGCCGACGGCGTTGACCCGTTCGCCCGCATAGGCGCGTTCGAGGGCGGGAAAGAGCGCGGAACAGTCGGACACGCCCAAAAAGACGTCCCCTTCCGTGAGCGCGGGGAAGAGTTCGCCGATGAATTTTTCGGGAAGGCATCCCGTGACGACGATCTTCTCGAGCTTTCCCCCGCGCAGAGAATTGCCCTCGAGGATGGTCTCGATCGCCTCCTTGCGGGCGGCGTTCAGAAAGGCGCAGGTATTGACAATGAGTACCTGCGCCTCCGCGGGATCATCCGTGATGGGACAGCCATGGCGCTTTACCTCGCCCAAAAGACGCTCCCCGTCCACGCGGTTTTTGTCACATCCGAGCGAGATCATACCGAACACTTTCTGCATCAGTTGAGATCTCCGTATTTTGCGATAAAGTCTTCCTTGGAGAGGAGCACGCCGCGCGCCTTTGCCTTGCCGTCAAAGGGCGTGATGTAGCCCATGTCCTCCATCCACTCGATGATCTTGCCGGCGTGGTTGTACCCCACCGAGCACTTGCGCTGAATGAGCGAAATGGACGCCTGTCCGAGATTGACGACAATGCCGAGCGCCTTGATGTACTGCGGATCGACGGAACTGCTGTCGGCGGAGACGTCGCTCTCCTCCGCATCCGCCTGCGTATTGTTGATGAAATCGGCGACGGCGGAATCGAAATAGGCCTCGTTGTTCGCCTTGACGTCCTCGACGATCTCCTGCATCTCGCGATCGCTGACGAACGCGCCCTGCACACGGCGGCAGGTAAACATTCCGCCCGTGCGATAGAGCATATCGCCCTTGCCGAGGAGCTTCTGCGCGCCCGACTCGTCGAGAATGGTGCGCGAGTCGACGTCGGAGACGACGCGGAGCGCGATTCGCGTGGGCAGGTTGCCCTTGATGACGCCCGTGATGACGTCCACGGAGGGGCGCTGCGTGGCGAGCACCAGATGAATGCCCGCGGCGCGCGCCTTCTGCGTCAGACGCTGAATGCGCTCTTCGATGTCCTTCTTGGCGACCGACATGAGGTCGGCGAGCTCGTCCACCACAATGACGATCTTGGGCAGTTTCTCCTCGTCCTCGGTGAGCGATTTGTTGTATCCGTCGATGTCGCGCACGTTGGTGCCGCCGCGCGTCTTCTTTTCAAAGAGACTGTACCGACGCTCCATTTCCTTGATCGCCCAGTTAAAGGCGGCGATCGCCTTCTGCGCGTCGGAGATGATCTCGTTGATCATGAGGTGCGGCAGGCCGTCAAAGACGATGAACTCTGTCTTCTTGGGGTCGATGAGGATCAGCCGCAAATCTTCGGGCGAGTACTTGCAGATGAGACTGATGAGCATGGAGTCAAGGCAGATACTCTTACCGGAGTTGGTGGCACCCGCGACGAGAATGTGCGTCATCTTGACGATATTCTCGCACACGTTGCGGCCCTCGACGTCCTGCCCGAGCGCAAACATCAGCGCCTCCGGCTTGGAATTGATGAACTCGGGCGCCTGCATGACCGATTTCAGGCTCACCGTTCCGCGTACGGAGTTGGGGACTTCGATGGAGATCGCGCCCGCCTCCGAGTTGGAGAATATGTTGACGCCGTCGCGCGTGTGCAGACGCATTGCGATCTCGGCGTCGCGCTTGATGACCTGCGAAACCGCAATGTTGCGGGGAATGTCGATGTCATAGCGCGTAACGGCGGCGCCCGTCGTCACGCGGATGACCTCCGCATCGACACGGAATCCCGCCAGCGTGTCCACGATAATCGCAGAATTCTGATCGATCTCCTCCTGCGAGACGCTTGCCGCGTTTTCCGCCTCCTTCAGATGACTGAGATCGGGATGGACATAAGGCTTATAGATGTGTTTCTGCGGAACGGGCGCCTCTCCCTCGGGAATGGGCGTCAGCTCCTCCTCCCCGCGCATCGAACGCATGCCGCGCTCTCTGCGCACGGGAACGGGCGGCTCTTCGGCCGACTCCATGCCGTCATTTCCGCCATCGTCAAAGAGATCGGCCGCCGAATCAAATCCGGGCGAGCCGTAGACGCGGCTGTCCTGCGAAAGAGACGGCTCCTCCGTAAAGGAATCCGCACCGCCGTTCGGGGCGAGTCCTTCGATCCCCCGCTCCGAAAACCGATCCACGGGACGCACGGGCTCCACGGGGCGCACAGGCTCGACGGGACGCACGGGCTCCGCGGGGCGCACAGGCTCGACGGGACGCACGGGTTCCACGGGGCGCACAGGCTCGACGGGACGCACGGGTTCCGCGGGACGCACGGGTTCCGCGGGACGCACGGGCTCGACGGGACGCACGGGTTCCGCGGGACGCACGGGTTCCGCGGGACGCACGGGCTCGACGGGACGCACGGGTTCCACAGGGCGCACGGGCTCGGCGGAACGCACGGGCTCGACGGGACGTGAAAACTCTTCGGAGATCTGCGTACGCGTCTCGACCGGCTGTGAGAAAAGATTTCGGTACTCTCTTTCCCGCGCATCGGAAGAGCGGGAAACGGGTGCGGCAGGTTCCGACGCGGCGGGTGCGGCAGGTTCCGACGCGGCAGGCGCGACGGGCGAAGAGGGCGCGGCGGGCGCGTCCTTCGGCGTCAGTTCGGGCGTCTGCCATCTGTTTGTATCATAAGAAGGCTGCGCGGGAGCGGACGTTTCCGCCGTCCCCCACGCCGACGGATCATAGGTCGGGCGGGGAGCAGAAGGTTCCTCCCGACGGACGGGCGGCTCTTCGCTCGCGGCCGCCTCGGACGCTCCCGTATAGTCGTCCACGGTCGGATGAGAGGAAAATTCCGTCTCATACGGGACGTCATGCGAATAGTCGGGCTCGTCGACGGACGGCTCGGCAGGCGCACGGTAAGAGGGCGTCTGCGGATAGTTGAAGTCGTCCTCCGGAACAGAGGGCTCGGGACGAACGGGCGTCACCTGGCGCGGCATGGACGGCCGCGTTCTGGACGTGTCCGCCGTGTACTGTTCGGTATAGCTCGGCGCGCTCCGCTCCGAAGAGCGATCCGCATACGGCGATGCGGGCGCAGAATAGGGCGACGATGTTCCGGACGAATACGCCGACTGCGCGGACTCCGTCTCCGAATACCCCACGCTCGAGCGGCGGGGATAGGTATTGAAACGGGAATCCCGATCGAAGATCAGGTTGTTCTTATAGCTGCTTGCAGGGTCGCCGTTGCGGAACAAAATCGCGCGGCTGCGCTCGTGCGGATCGCTCGGCAGATCGGCAAAGGCATCGCCCTCCTGCTTGTCCTGCTTGGGCGGATAGTACGGCCGTCCGTCCGCTCTGCGCAGATGCAGGACGTCCTGCTCGGCAGGCGCATTCTGCGCCGTGGCCTGCGGACGGGGCATGTTCTGCGCGGGCGGCATCTGCGGCATGCTCTGCACGGGCTGGGGCGCGGCATACGACGGCATGGAACGCACGGGCTGCGGTGCAGGCGGCTGCATCTGAGGCGGAACGCTGCCCGTATTATACGCAGGCGCCGTCGGAACGGAATATCCGTAGACGGGCGCGCCCTCTGCGGGCGCCGCGGCAGACGGCTGTGCGGAAGGCATTGCCGCATGCTCGGGCTCGGGCAGGTCGTCAAACTTCATGGGCTGTTTCTCGGCAGGTGCGGCCTTCTGCGGTTTGCGCATCCGCGCCGAGGGCAGAAGATGCGCGCGCAAAGGCGTTGCGATGAGGATGAGCCAGATCGCAAGCGCGGCGAGAAGGGAAAAGAAGATATACGCCCCCACCGTGGAAAGCACCGCGCGCACGGGATACACGATCAGGCCGAAGAGCGCTCCGCCGCCCGTCCCGTTCGCGAGATCGGTCTCGGCGGCTCTCCAGCAGGCGGAGAGATATCCGCCGAATCCGCGGCCGAAGTACTCCGCCGACGTCGCCGTATGTACGATGAGAAACGCCGCAATCACAAGCAAAAAGAAGCGCAGAATCCAACGCGCCGGAATCCACTTCTTCCCGAAGGCGAGTGCCGCCGATCCGTAGATGGCAAAGACCAGCAGAGGATAGACAAAATATCCCGCGATCCCCACGAAAAATGCCGTGATCGCCACGCCGATCTCCCCGAACACATACCGTCCCGATACGGCAATGAAAAAAATGACCGCACTGAACAGGAGCAGTGTCATTCCCACTGTCTCCCGTGTCAGAAGCGCCCCTTTATTTTTATTTTCTTTTTCTTCTCCGCGTCCGACGCCGTTCAAATTCAACCTCCCTGTCCGCCCCGCATACGGGGGCCATCATCCATTCTTGATGTCTCAATCCACAACAGTATATCATTTCCAAACGAATTTTTCAACGATTTCATGCATCTTTTCAAAAAATTCGCAAACTGTACCATATTTATAAAAACAAACCCGTCCCCGCGCACATGTCCTCTCTCCCCCCGCGCCACTGCTTCACCGTGCCGAACTTCGCGAACATGCCCCCTGTCGTCGTTTTTCCCGCACCGCCGCGCACCGTTTTTCATTCCGAAGGGACTCAACCTTACCGACGCCTTTTTTGTCCCACGGTTGTGCCGCACCGCCATCCTCCAATGCGCCGAACGACGCCTGTCCCGACGCCATATCGGGAATGTCATATATCCACCGGTACGCCGAACGACCCTGTGCCGACGGTACGGCTCCGCACTCCACACTTTCCCGCATGCGGAGGGCATTGTCCGTCCGCCGTACGTCTGCCATTCTTTTGGCGCCGAAATAAATCCCTTTTTGCAAAGATTGTCGCATTTTGCGCCCGACGCTGCAAAGATTTTCGACCATAATCAAATTTTCGGAGTCATATTCCCCTTTGGCGGCGTATCAAGAAGCAACACATAAACAACTGCATCGGAAACAGAGCGTATCTCCGAAAACAAGGTGCAAAAAAGAGCACGCCACGTTTGCGGCGCGCCCCCTTATCGTTTTTCTTTGGCGTTCAGACCATGTTTTCCAGAATGAGTTTATCTGCCACGAGCGCGATAAATTCGCTGTTCGTGGGCTTTTCGGTGCCGATATAGACCCGCGCGCCGAAGATGGCATTGATCGCATCGATACGTCCGCGATTCCATGCGACCTCGATGGCATGACGGATGGCGCGCTCCACTTTGCTGGCGCTCGTGAGGTATTTCTCCGCGATTACGGGATACAGTCCCTTCGTCACGTTGTTGATGACGTGCGGATCGGTGACTGCCATCTTGATTCCTTCTCTCAGATAGTTGTATCCCTTGATGTTCGGCGGGATCCCGATGGAAATAAAAATATTGCTGATGCGCTCGTCAAGCGAACCGGCACGGCGGCGTTCAAACTTTTCCCGCACGGGAACCCCCTCCGCCTCCTCCGTGATCTCCGCAACGCGCTCTTCCACGATCTGCGCAGAGACCGGTTTCATCAGATAGTACTTTGCCCCCAGAGAAATGGCGCGATTGATGATCCTGTCGTCGGCAAAATTCCCCAGCACGACAAAATCCGCCTTGATCCCCTCCTTCTTCGCGCGCTCCATGACCGTAAACCCGTCCACCCCCGTCAGAAGCAGACTCGCTACGACCACGTTCGGCGCATTCTTTTCGAGAAGCGTCAGACCTTCCGCACCGTCTCCGGTCACCCCGCAGACCGTGTACCCCTCTTTCTCGAAATACGTGGAGAGCTCCGCGGCAAACGTCTCGTTGCTCTCCAGTATCAAGACTCTTTTCATGTTTTTCGCCTCCGTTTTCAGTTTGTAATCGCATTATAAAACACAAAATCGGATTTGTAAAGTCATTTTTGTACATAATTCAAAAATTTATTTACGAAATTCGTCTATTTTTGTTCATAATTAGGGGACGCGGTCGAAAATGCCTTTCTCGGAGCGGAAAAGGCATGGCAAACTGACGAATTCCGCGCAATCTCGCGCCCGTGCGCCTACAAACCGCATATAGAACAGCATATCCGTCAGATGATTATAAATTGCCCCCGCAAAAGAATCTTCAAAGATTTTCCATTTCAAGATCTGTACACAGGATTTTTGCGGTCCGCAGACTGTTCGCGGAGTTTGATCCCCAACGAAGGCGCCGCCCGATGACACATCGGGCGACGCCTTTCGTTGAGAAAGTGCTGAATACGAGTTGAATTGACTCTATGATCGCAGTCAGACTTGACATTACGGCACTTCAGGCTCATTGAATACCAAAAAGCGCCGCGGTGTCTTGATGTGACGACGGGATGTGCCCCGTCCCGATACAAATGCAACGGGTTGCACTTTTCAGACAACCGCGCGCCCCACGGCAAAGAAAAAACCCGAATCAAACACCCTTTCCGAGATGTTTGATTCGGGTTTCGGTTGGTGGACCTGCGCGGAATCGAACCGCGGTCTTACAGGGTTCCTCTGCGGACACTACACGCTTAGTCTGTGATCAGATCTCGCCCGCGGGCAGTCCACAGACAACCTGCTCCTTGGGCATACTTCCCTGAGATCCTCTTTCGGGGCGGAAGTTTTCCCCGAAAGGAGGTTCCCTACTGAATTGACGCCCCATTCCCGACCGTAGGCAATCGGGATGGGACGGGGCTTAAATCAGTTAAGCCGCAAGCGCCACACGGCGCGCCGAAGCGCGACGAGCGACAGCCGACCTTCTTTCAGTCTTGTCAGCATTTAAATTGAGTTCCGTTTTTACGGAGCCGAGCCTCCGACGTGCGTCCGTCAAAATCCGCCTGCAATCAAATCCAAAACAGGCCCGTATCATATGACTGCTTTGTCCATCTATATTATACCCGCAACAGCGCTTTGTCAACGGATTCCGCCGATTTTTTCGGGAAACCGTGCGGGCTTTTTGCGTTTTCCGCGCCCGCCGCGCCGTTTTTGCACGGCGGGCGCGGCCGCTTCTTTGATGCACCGCCGATGCGATGCGTTATTTTTCCGCCTCGTCGGAGGAAGATGTCTCTTCGGAGGAAGATTTCCCGTCCGTCTGCGCAGAGGCGTTCTCTGCGGCGGCCTTTTTCGTCGCAACCTTTGCCGTCCCCGTTTCCGTATCCTCGCCCGAGAAGAGCGAGAAAAGAATCCCCGCGGCATAGACGCCGATCTTGGCAAGCGTCACGAAAAAGCTGATCCAGTTGAGCGCACGCCCCATGTTTGCCCCCAGCGACGCAATCCCGCTCAAGATGAGAAGGAGCGCTTCGATCGCGGTAAAGATGAGCGTCGCGATAAAGACCGTCTTGGCAGTCTTGTGCAGGTCTTTGTCCGCCGTCTTGAAGACCACGAACCCGCCCGCCACGGCAAAGGCGATGAAATGCACATATCCGCTCAGCCAGATGAGCGCCTTTTTCCAGCGCTGTGACCAGAGTCCCTTCATACTTCCCTCCTTATTCCTGCATTGATTCTATGCCAGTATTATATGCAAGCGGCGGAAAAATGTCAATAGGAAAACATAATTTTTCCGATACCGCAATGCGCGGCCGAACGCATTTTCTCCCATCCGTCCGCGATCAGGCAGGGCGCATCAGTTCAGAACGACGTCCTTGAGGCTCTCGTACTTTTCCATGGCGGCCTTCTGAATGGCGTCGAAATGCAGGCGCCGCTCGAACGCCTCGTCGGTGAGTTTTTTGGCGGTGAAGATGACCTGCGTCGAGTAGCGCAGATTTTTGACGTCCGTGAGGAACTTTCCGCTCTGGCGCGTGCCGAGGAAGTCTCCGCTGCCGCGCAGTTCGAGGTCTTTCTCGGCGAGCGCAAATCCGTCCGACGTATTTTTGAACACGTTGAGCCGTTCGCGCGCGGTATCGGTGTCCGAGCCGATCATCAGAAAGCACCAGCTCTTTTCGCTGCCGCGGCCCACTCTGCCGCGCAGCTGGTGCAGCTGCGAAAGTCCGAAGCGCTCGGCGTTCATGATGACCATAATCGTCGCATCGGGGACGTCGACGCCGACCTCGATGACCGTCGTCGAAACGAGGCAATCGTATTCGTGATTTTTGAACGCCGTCATGACCGCCGTCTTTTCCTTCTCACGCATCCTGCCGTGCAGAAGTCCGAACCGTACGTCGGGAAGTCTGTTTTTCAGCTCCTCCCACAGTTCGGTGACAGAGGTCACTTCCCCCTCGTCGTCATCGATCTTTGCGCACACAAAATAGGCCTGCCGTCCCTTTTTGGTCTCCTGACGGACATAGGCGAGCATATCGTCGTACTTGCGCGCAGGGACGACGGAAGTTGTGACGGGCTGACGGTCGCGCGGTTTATCCGCGATGGTGGTGACGTCCAGATCGCCGTAGAAGACGAGCGAAAGCGTGCGCGGGATGGGCGTTGCCGACATGACGAGCATATCGGGCATTTCCCCCTTTTCACTGAGCGCATTGCGCTGAGCGACGCCGAAGCGGTGCTGTTCGTCGCACACGCAAAAGGCAAGACGCGCGAAATGCACGTCCTGCTGCAGGACGGCGTGCGTTCCGCACACGATGTCGAGTTCACCCGAGGAGAGCGCCGCTTTTAATTCCCGCTTTTCCTTCGCGGTGCTGCCGCCCGCAAGATATCCGACGCGGTACTCGGGAAAGAGCTTCTGCAAAAGCGCAAAATTCTGTGCCGCAAGCACTTCGGTCGGCGAAAGATACGCCGCCTGATAGCCGCTCGCGAGCGCCATATACATGCCCGTCAGCGCGACCGCCGTCTTTCCGCTCCCGACGTCCCCCTGCAAAAGACGGTTCATGCGCACGGGGCCGGTCACGTTGTCATAGATGTCGCGCACCGCCGCCTGCTGTCCCGCCGTAAAGACAAACGGAAAACGCTTTTCAAAGTCGGCGACCTGCCGCTCGGTGACACGGTATCGGTTGATGCGCGCCTCCTGCGCGTCGCCCTTGATGAGCTTGAACGCAGAGAGCAGGACAAAGTATTCCTCCAGGGCAATGCGCTCGGACGCGGCGGCGAGCTCCGTCTTGTTCTTTGGCGCATGAACGATGCGATACGCCTCCGAAAGCGGCGGCAGGTCATACTTTTGGCGCAATTCCCACGGAATGACCGACTCGATCCGCTCGACGGCGAGCGCGCTTTGCACGGCGTCGCGCACGACGCGCTGGGAGATCCCGCCCTTCAGCGGATAGACGGGAACAAGCCCCTTGAGCCGAACGTTGCGGGCGAGCGGTTCAAAGGTCGGATTGATGATGCTGATCTGGCCGTAGCGATTCTGCACGCGCCCGTAAAAGAGATATTCCCCCGGTTTCAGGCTCTTGGCAAGATAGGGCATATTGAACCATACCGCCGTGAAGGGAATGCCGTCCTGAACGAGGCGGGCGCGCACCGTCTTGTGTCGGGAATAGAAATTGGTGGGATCGACCGAGACGAGCTGCGCCGCGACCAGCGCCATGTCGTTGTGGTAGACGTTGCGCACCGACGTGCGGTCGGTCATGTCAAGATACGTGCGCGGAAAATATCGGACAAGCTGTGCGCTGTCCGCAATGCCGAGTTTTTCCAGATCTTTGGCGCGTTTTTCCGTAACGCCCTTCAACCGCATGAGCTCCATATCGCATCCCTTCGTGTTGTCTCTCTTGTTCGGTCTGTCCGGCTTGCACCTTCCTGCCGATGCCCCTTTTCCTGCCCCGTTCCTTCTTTCGTCCCGTCCAAGATCCGACGGAAAAATGCCGCCTCCGCTTACGCTGACCGCGTCCACCGAGGGACGCAAGACATATCGCCGGACGTGTGCGCCAACGGACAAAGGGCGACATGGCGGAATGCAGGGCAATTAACGGCTATGAAAAAAGAGCGTCAGCGCGCTCTTTTTCTCGGTTGTAAGCTCACTCCAGCGACAGCAGGTAGTAGTAGACGGGCTGTCCGCCGTAGTGGAAATCCACGTCGCAGTCGGGGAAGGCTTCCTGCACCTTTTCCGCAAGCGCGGAGGCCTCCGACTCGTCCACACCCTCGCCGTAGTAGAGCGTGATGACCTCGTGGGAATCGTCCTTTAACTTGTCGAGCAGTTTCATGACCGTCTCGTCGACGCCCTCGCCTTTGGCGAGGATCTTCTTGTCGTCAAGGCCGATGATGTCGCCCTCGTGAATGGAGAAGCCGTTGACGTTGGTGGTACGGACGGCGTGCGTGACCTGACCCGCCTTGACGTTGTCGATGGCGTGGATCATATTCGCCTTGTTCTCCTCGACGGACGCCTCGGGGCTGAATGCGAGCGCCGCGGCAAACCCCTGCGGCACATTTTTGGTCGGAATCACGTGAATGGTGCGGTTTTCCACAAGCGCCTTTGCCTGTTCCGCCGCAAGCACGATGTTTTTGTTGTTGGGGAACACGAACACATTGTCCGCGTTGATCTTCTGCACCGCCGTGGCGATGTCGGAAGCGGAGGGATTCATCGTCTGTCCGCCTTCGATGACGCGGTCGACGAAGAGATCTTTGAAGATCTCCGAAATGCCCTCGCCCGCGCAGATCGCGAGCATTCCCTGTTCCTTCTTCTCCGCCTCGCGCTTTGCGCGGAGCTGGCGGTTCTGCTCGAGCATGTTCTCGATCTTGGGACGATCGAGTTCGCCCAGTTCCAGCGCATAGGTGAGCGCAACGCCGGGGCTGTTGGTGTGGACGTGTACTTTGACCATCTCGAGGTCGCCGATGCAGATGACGCTGTCGCCGATCCCCATGAGGTTCTCGCGGAGCTTGTCGATGTCCGCAAGCGTGGTGCTCTTTTTCAGATTGATGATGAAAAATTCGGTGCAGTAGGCGAACTGGATTTCTCCGAGATCCATGTTGAGGATCTCTGAATTGTCGCCGAAATCCGCATCCGATGCGGGGGCGTTGGACGCCTCTGTCTGGACGTCCGAGACGACCTCGTCGCCCATGAGCGCAGACAAAAATCCGCGCATGATCGTCATGAGTCCCACGCCGCCCGAGTCGACAACGCCCGCCTTTTTGAGAACGGGAAGCAGTTCGGGGGTCTGGGCGAGGGCCTTGTCGCCCTCCTCGATGACGGCAGGGAGGAAGGTCTCGAAATCCTTATACTTCCCCGCCATTTTGACGGCATACTCACTCATCATGCGGACAACGGTGAGAATGGTACCCTCTTTGGGAATGGAAACGGCGTTATAGGCGACTTTCGTGCCGGCCTCCATGGCCTTTGCGAACGTCTTGGTGTCCACTTCCGGCTTGCTGTCGTGCAGAACGGAGCAGATGCCGCGGAAAATCTGCGACAAAATGACGCCCGAGTTACCGCGCGCGCCGCGAAGCGCGCCTTTGGAAACGTGATCACACACCTCCGGGAAGCTGTTGGACGCAACGGAGGAAAGCTCTTTGACCGCCGATTGCATCGTGAGCGACATATTCGTACCCGTATCGCCGTCCGGGACGGGGAATACGTTCAGCGAATCGACTTTCGCCCGATTATTTTCCAACATCTTCGCGCCCACAAGAACCATCTTGCGGAACATGGCGCAGTTGATCGTTTTTTGCATGAAAAAATCTCTCCCGATTGATTATGAACCGACACAGAGACGAGAGTGAATGAAACCCCTGTTACAGTTGCAGACCGACAACGTTGACATTGACCGTATCGACGATCATGCCCGTGAAATATTCCACCTTGTATTTGATGGCCTCTTTCAGCGATTCTGCCACCGCCTCGATGGAAACGCCGTACTTGATGAGCACGGAGATATCGATGAAAATGCGGTTTCCGGACGTGACGATTTTCACGCCCTTGCCTCCTGCGTCCTTCTTGAACAACTCGGCGAACGTGTCCGTGAAGCGGCGCGAGACGGTATCCACGATGCCGTAACTCTCCAAAGCAGCCTGCGCCGCGACCTTTGCGATCGCAAGGTCGGAGATTGAAATTTTTCCGTACGCATTGCTCGTGCTGACAGACATAATGACGCTCTCCCGTTTGTTCTATTTCCTATTCTACCCCATTGTAGCATATTTTGCAAGCATTATCGGAAAAAAATTAAAACTTTATAAAAAAATTTTGCCCAATTCGACGCGTTTTTCATTGCTTTTTTCGGAAATAAATGCTATTATGGATGCGTTCGCGTAAGAAGGCGCGAATTGGGTATCTACGAAATTTACGCCCCTCGGGAGGTTTATTATGTCGAGAGTTTGCAGCATTTGCGGAAAAGGCCAGACATCCGGAAACAACGTCAGCCACTCCAACCGTAAGACCAAGCGCGCTTTCAAGGCAAACGTGCAGAAGGTGTCCTATGTCAAGGACGGCAAGGTCGAAACGGGTTATGTCTGTGCGCGCTGCTTGAAGAGCGACAAGGTCGACCGCGCATAAGTCATCGTAAAAAATACCCGGGCATCGCCCGGGTTTTTTTCGTGCTTTTTTGCCGACGGGGACTGCGATCATCGCAGTCCCCGTCGGCTTTTTGCCTGTTCCGCCCCCTTTGGGGAACGCCGTATTTCTGCCCCTTTCTGAGCGTGAATCCTGCCCTCTCGTTTGAGGGCAATGCGACGCTGTCAGACGAGCAACACGACACAAAAGCATCAGGCAGAACAAGACGGCACAACGCTGTCCGTTAAGCACAGCGTCCGCCGCAGACATCGCAGAGGCGAAAGGCTGTCACACGCTCGGCGCGTCAGCCGCAGACGTCGCGGAAAACGCGCAAAAAGTTGTCCCGCGCGGCTTTTTCGGCAATCCGAGGGCCGAATTCGTCGGAAAGAAGCTGCAAAAAAACGGGCATGGCGGAGGGGTCCGGCACAAACGCGTTGGGCAAAATCCCGTCAAAATCGGAGCCGACAGCGAGCACGTCCTCCCCGCCCGCGTCGAGTATGGCGCGCGCATGGGCAAGCAGGGCCGCACGCTGTCCCGCAGCGCTCCCGTCGTCCGACAAGAACTGCGCGCAAAAGTCCAACCCCACCACTCCGCCGCAGTCGGAAAGCGCTGAAATCTGCCTGCAGGTCAGGTTTCTTGCCCAATTCTGCACGATTGCCGCGCCCGAATGGCTCGCGACGAACGGACGTTTTTCTGACGCGATCTCCCAGAAGAGCGCATCGCTCGCATGGGAGACGTCGGCGATCATGCCGAGCCGCGCCATCTCTTCCGCTGCCTCGTGTCCGAATGCGGTCAGCCCGCGGGTCTCCTCGCGTACGGAGGGCGGAATCCGCCCCGCACATACGCCCGCATAGTCGGGGAAATTGGGAAAGCCCGCCGCCGTCGGCCTGTTCCAGACAAACCCCGCCATGCGCACGCCGCGCGCGTACAGGCCGCGCAGTTCCTCTGTCGTGGAAAACGTGCCGCCCTCGCTCGTCAGAAGGACATTGACGGCATTTTCCTCCAGATCGGCGGCGCGCAGGACGCGGCGATACCCCTGCGTGCGGCACAGTTCCTCAAACGCATCCGCGAGCGTCAAAAAACGGGCGTATCCGCCCTCTTCCGCAAATGCCGCAAAGCACTGCAAAAGGCAGTCGCCCGTCACGAGACGTTCTTTTGTAACCTGCGGCGCGCCCGTCGCCGTGAGCGCGTCGCAGTGCAGGTCGCAGTACTTCATCTGCGCTTAAACAGACGCACGAAAAAGGACAGCACACCGGGGAGTTTGACGCAGACGATCATCATTTCACACCTCCTCATCGACGAACACCAGCACCGTCCCTCGGACCGAAAAATGCGCCGCATCGGACGTGATCACGTTGGAAATGCCGCGCGTCGAACCGTAGACAAATTTTTCGGACAGGGGATAGTAAAAGCCGTCGCTCTCCAGTATATGCACTTCCCCGCCGAAGGGGACAACGGACATCGTCCTTCCCTTCCGCCCGCACAGCCGCACGTCGCCGTCCGCGGCGAAGATGTGCGCGTGATTGGTGATCATGGTCGCACGGATCCCCCGCTTGCAGGCGGCATACAGAAGGTGGAGATTTCCGAGAAAGTGGTCCTCGCGCCCGCCGCCTCCGCCGTAGAAGAGAATTTCGTCCGCCCCCGCCCCGATTGCCCGCATGAGCGCAAGTTCTCCGTCCGTATAGTCCTTCTCGGAGGGATAGATTTCCGCGGGCGGCGGATCGGGAAGATAGGAGAGCGAGTCATAGTCGCCGAGATTGACGTCGATATGCACGCGTCCCTTGGCCCAGTCATAGGCCCCGTCACAACAATAGACCGTGGCGCCCTCTCCGTCGATTACGCCGCGATAGGGTTCGCCGTTCAGAAGCACGATCGCCTTCATGCGCCGCGCAGCCTCCGGATCGTCCCCTTCATGTCGTCGGAACGAAATACCGCGCTTCCCGCGACAATGACATTCGCCCCCGCCGCAATGACGTCGTTGACGTTGTCCTCGGTGATCCCGCCGTCCACCTCGATGTCGAGATCGGGCCGACCGTTACGGATGAGAAAATCACGCAGTTTCTCGATCTTTTCCAGCGTCCCCGGCATGAACTTCTGCCCGCCCCAACCGGGGTGGACGCTCATGAGCAACAGCATGTCCGCGTCTTCCGCGCAGTCGTAAAGATCCTCCACGGGCGTGTTGGGGTTGACGACCGCGCTCGCCTTCATGCCGTAATTCTTGATGATGCGCAGCGTCTGTATGGTCAGCTCGCGGCACTCCTCCACATGAATGGTGATCATGTCCGCCCCCGCCCGCGCAAGCGCCTCCAGACGCGTGTCCGGACGCAGCACCATGAGATGACAGTCGAGCGGCAGTTTCGTGTACGGACGGATCTGCTCGATCATCTGACTTCCGAATGTGATCGTCGGCACAAAATTGCCGTCCATGATGTCACAGTGGACATAGTCCGCTCCGCACTCCTCTAACTTCTTTACCGTCTCGCCCATGCGGGCAAAATCCCCCGCCAATATGGACGGCGCAACTTTAATCTGCAACATTGCTCTCCCCTTTTCCGAAGTTGTCGGATCGGTCTGTGATTTTGCGATCGTTCCGCGATTTTCCGATCGTGCTTCTTCCGCAAAAGTCCTTCTAAACTTTGCAAATGCCCTACGACATCGGCTCCGCCTCGTCGCCGCACAGCGCAACACGCGCGCCGCTCGCTTCGCTCGCGGCTTCTTCGTCCGCTTGCGGCTCCTCTTCCCAAAATTCTTTGCTGCGCAAATCCTTTCGGAAGCCCTATGACATCGGCTCCGCCTCGTTCCCTTTACCGTTCTCCAGATAACTCGCCCGCAACTGTCCGCAGGCTCCGCCTCGTCGCCGCACAGCGCAACACGCGCGCCGCTCGCTTCGCTCGCGGCTTCTTCGTCCGCCTGCGGCTCCTCTTCCCAAAATTCTTTGCTGCGCAAATCCTTTCGGGAGCCCTACGACATCGGCTCCGCCTCGTTCCCTTTACCGTTCTTCAGATAACTCGCCCGCAGCTGTCCGCAGGCTCCGCCGATGTCGGAACCCATACTGCGGCGCAGGGTTGCAGAAATCCCGTGCGAGAGAAGGCGCTTCAGAAAAGCCTGTGCGTTCGCCTCGTCGGCGGCGCGGAGCGGGCGCTCTTTCACCGCATTCAGGCGAATGAGATTGACATGGCACGGACGCCCGCGCAAGAGCTGTGCCAACGCGTCCGCATGGGCGAGATCGGCGTTTTCTCCTGCGATGAGGCTGTATTCAAAGATATACCGACGCCCTGTCTTCTGAAAATAAAAGGCGCAGGCGTCGAGGATTTCGGCGATGGAAAATGCATTCGCGACGGGCATGGTACGGGCGCGCTCGGCATCCGTCACCGCATGCAGGGAGACGGTCAGATTGAGCGGGATCCCCTCTTCGGCAAAGGTGCGCATCCTGTCTGCCAGGCCGCACGTCGAAAGGCTGATATTGCGCGCGCTGATGCCGATTCCGTCGCCGTCCGTCACGTTGCGCAGAAAACGCACGACGTTGTCGTAGTTATCGAAGGGTTCGCCGCTGCCCATGAGTACGACATTGGTGACGGCGCGCTTATCCTTGAGGCCGCCGCCCAGCAGACGGTTGACGACGAGGATCTGTCCGAGGATCTCCCCCGCCGTAAGGTTGCGCACGAGACCGCCCAGGGTGGAAGCGCAGAACTTGCACCCCATGCGGCACCCCACCTGCGTGGAGACGCACTGGGTGTTGCCGTACTTATACTTCATGAGAACGCCTTCGATGAGATTCCCGTCGGCGAGCGCGAAGAGAAACTTCTGCGTTCCGTCCTTGGCGGTGAACACCCGTTCGATGCGGACAGGTTCGTCCTCGTATTCTTCAAGAAGGCGGGCGCGCAGGTCTGCGGAAACGGGGATCTCCGAAATGCGTCTTCCGTGCATCAGGCCTTCGCCGAGCTGCCGCGCGCGGAAGGATTTTTCCCCCGCCCGTGCGACAACTTCGGCGAGTTCCGCCTGGGTCTTGTCCTGTAAAACCTGCTTCATAGCCGCCTCATTTTTGCGATGTAAAAGCCTGCCCCGTACGCCGTATCGGGCAGAAACTGAATGCCGCATTTCGTCCTGACGTGGTCGAGCGGACTCTCCGCCGCACAGAGTTCATACTCGCTGTGCCCGGAGAGAAACTCTAAGACGATCGCATCGTTCTCCTCGCCGAGGACGGAACAGGTGGAATAATACAGATGCCCGCCCCGCCGCACATAGCGCGCGCAGTTGCGAAGAATCGCGGCCTGCACCGTGTGCAACTCGGATAAAGAGGCCTCTGTCTTGTTCAGGGGAAGGTCGGGATTTTCGGCGACCGTGCCGAACCCCGAACAGGGAACATCGCACAGAACCCCGTCAAAGGCCTCTTCCAGTTCCGGGCGAAAGACGGAGCTGTCCGCCTGCATCGCCGTCACGTTTTCCCGCCCCATGCGGGCGCAGTACGCCTCAATGAGCGAGACGCGGTGCGCGTGCAGCTCGCACGCCGTCACATGGCCGCACTTCTCCGAGAGCAGCACGGATTTCCCGCCCGGAGCGGCACAGGCGTCGAGGAAGCGGTCACACCCCTCCACGACATCGCAGATGGCGACGCTCCCCACCGACTGGAAGGTATAGTCTCCCGCAAAAAACGCGGCATCGCGCGTAAAGTGTTCGAACAGGAAGAGATGGGCAAACGGCGTCGCAGTGTGCGGACGGGAGAGATACGCCTCTTCGCCGCGCACGAACCGCACGCTCACACCGCCGCTTCCGGCGCGCACGATGGACTCCGTCCGATCGCCGTACTCGGCGCGCAGGCGGCGGATGACAAAGAGCGGATAGGGCGTCGTGACGGCAAGACCCTCGTCCCCTGCGGGCAGTACGACCTTTGCAGGATCGAACCGCCGCAGCGCCGCATTGACAAACCCCGCCATGCCCCCCTTCCCCATCTTTTTGAGCAGAGATACCGCCAGATCGGTGACCGTATAGCGGGGCTTATCGAGAAAGATCAGCGCGTAGAGCGCAATCTTCAAGAGAATGCGCACGCTCTGTTTCGGGTTCTTTTCCGCAACCGAACGGATGCAGAGCGTGAGATAGGCGTCATGCTCCAGCACGCCGTAACAAATCTTGACGGTGCGGGCGCGGTGCGCCTCTTCAACGGGCGCCTCGGCGAGCGCGATCTTCAGATGCGCCCCCTCCGCATATACCTTGGTCAGAACCTGATAGGGATCATAGAACGGGTTGGTCAAACGTGTCCCCCCTGCGAAGTTTTCCGCCGTTGCAGAAGGCGGTGTCCGCCATGCGTTTGCCGCCCGCAGGCTGTACTTCCGTAAGCCGCACGGCGCCGTCCGCACAGCGCACGACAAGCCCTTGTCCCGCAGACGCCGCCAGAACCGTTCCCGCAGGCGCTTCCTCCGCGTCGGGAAGAACGCGCGCCTGATAACAGTTGAGCATCAGCTCTCCCGCCTTCGCATAGGCGAGCGGCGCGGGCGAAAGCGCACGGATCAGCGCACTCACTTCGGCGGCAGAACGCGAAAAGTCGATCTGCGTACGCACCGTCTTGCGGCAGAGCGTTCCCTCTCCCTGCGCCGTCAGGACGATGTCCCCGCGCGCGATGCGCTCCAGCGCCTCGCCCAGCAGGTTCGCCCCGAGCAGAGAGAGCTTTTCGGTGAGCGTGCCGCAGGTGTCCGTTTCCTCGATCGGCAAAGCCGCTTTGAGAAACATATCGCCCGTGTCAAGTCCCGCGTCGGTGCGCATGATGGTCACGCCCGTCTCCCGCTCCCCCGCGAGAATGGCAGCCGATATGGGCGCCGCCCCGCGGAATTTGGGCAGCAGGCTCGCATGGACGTTCCACACGCCCATCGGAAAGAGATCGAGCGTCTCCTGCGTCAGAATCTGTCCGTATGCGCAGGTGACCATGAGATCCGCCCCCACGGCGCACAGCGCCGAGAGATCCTCCCTTAACCGCACCGGCTGCAGCACGGGAATTCCGCGCGCAAGCGCCGCCTGCTTTACGGGCGAAGGCGTGAGCAGATGCTTTCTGCCCTGCGGCCTGTCCGGCTGCGTGAGCACGGCGGCAATGGGAAATTTTTCCGCCGCCGCCATGAGACTCGGCACGGCAAACGCGGGCGTTCCCGCAAAAATGATCTTCATAAAATTCTCCGACTTTGATTGCTCCGCTCCCCCGCACCCCTGCCGCAGACACGTCCATCCTCAGCAGACGCCGCAGGCTTCCGCAGGCACGTTTCCGCCCTCTCCTTGGGCCGCGGCATTTCTTGCGACAGGCGCCGCATCCGTCAGCGGCCCCGAAAACGGGAAAGGCGCTCAGTCCTCGACGTCATGCACGTTGGTCGCCTTGTCGGTATAGAGCACTCCGTCAAGGTGATCGAGTTCGTGACAGACCGCACGGGCGCAAAATCCGCGTGCCGTCATCGAGAAACGGTTGCCGTTGCGATCGGAAAAGACCACTTTGACCTTTTCGGGACGCGTGACCGTTCCCGCCTTCCCGCGCACGGAAAGACAGCCCTCCGGCCCCGTCTGCTCCCCCTTCTGCGAGACAAGAACGGGATTGATCAGTTCAAAGAACCCCTCCTCCACATCCACCTGGACGGCGCGGATTGGTACCCCCACCTGCGGCGCGGCAATGCCTGCGCCCTCGGCATCTTTGAGGGTGTCCTTCATGTCGTCGAGCAGCTTCCACAGCTCCTCGTCAAAGCGCGTGACGGGCTTGCATTTCTCCCGCAGGACGGGATCGCCCACCTGAACAATTTCACGAATCATATTTCACCTGTGATCGAAAATTCTGCTTTTGAAATCCTCCGCGGCCGATAAAACATACGCCTTTTTCGCGCCGCGGCCCTTTGGAAATGCTTTGTAAATTCTGTCATGCCGCGCGAGCGTTTCGCCCCGCCGCACATAATCATTTGGCCGCTTCTCTTGCCGCATTGGCATTGTCATGCCACTTGCATGGCTGCTCGCCCGCTCCGACGTCGGAATGGAATCGGCGGAAGGCCCGCCCTTTCACAGCTTGTCCGCTCGGAAAGCGTCAGTTCAGGTTGGAGGGGTTTTCCTCCACCCAGACGAGCGCGTCGCGGCTTTTCAGGGCGGCGGCGTCGTAGATGCGCTCCAACAGTTTACGGGACGTGAGCCGCATGAGCACCTGATAGCGGTATTTTCCCTGAATGCGCTTGATGGGTGCGTGCATGCGGTTGAAGAACAGGAACTCCTCCTGTGCGGAGAGGTAGACTGCCTGCAGGCGCTCGTAGACCGTGCGCAGGGCGTCCAGGGCGGCACGATCGTCCGCGGAGGACACCATGACGCGCACGATGAGCGCGAAGGGCGGGAACATGGTCGCCGCGCGCAGATTGATCTCGTGGCGGTAAAAGCCCTCGTAGTCGTAGGCGGCGGCGAAGCGGAGGATGGCGTTGTCGGGATCGTATGTCTGAAGAACGACGTCCCCCCGTTCGCTTCCGCGGCCGCTTCTGCCAGCGACCTGTGTCACGAGCTGGAAGGTGCGTTCGTTGCTGCGGTAATCGGGGAAGTGCAGACTCATGTCCGCATCGAGGATCCCCACGAGCGTGACGAGCGGAAAGTCATGTCCCTTTGCGACCATCTGCGTGCCGACAAGGATGTCCGCCTGCCGCTCGGCGAATTGTCTGAGAATGCGATAGTGCCCCTCTTTTCCGCTGGTGGTATCGTTGTCCATACGCAGAATGCGCGCAGACGGGAACAGCTTTTTGAGGTCGCCGACGACGCGCTGGGTTCCCGTGCCGGAGTAGTAGATGTGTGTTCCGCCGCAGGAGGGACAGGCTGTGAGCATCTTATAGCGCGCGCCGCAGTAGTGGCATTTGAGACAGTTTTCCTCGCTGTGGTAGGTGAGCGAGACGTCGCACTGTTCGCACTTGGCGACATACCCGCAGTCGCGGCAGAGGACGGTCTGGGAATACCCCCTTCGGTTGAGGAAGAGGATGGCCTGCTGCCCCTCCGAAAGGGTGGCGGCGAGGCGTTCGCGGAGTGCCGCGGAAAAGGGCGAGGGATTGCCGCGCTTGACCTCCCGCCGCATGTCGACGATGTTGACGTCGGGAAGCGGACGGGCGTTGATGCGGTCGGGCATCCGGACGAGGGCAAACTCGCCGTCCAGAGCGCGTTTGTACGTCTCCACGGAGGGCGTCGCACTGCCGAGAACCAATTTACAGCCGTTGTATCTTGCCCGCAGAAAGGCGATGTCGAAGGTGTTGTAGCGGGGCGCCGTCTCGGAGGAATAGCTGCCGTCGTGTTCCTCGTCGATGACAAGGATGCCCACGTTCTCCACGGGGGCAAACACGGCAGAGCGCGCCCCGACGGCGATGCGCGCACTCCCCTCCCGCAGGCGCTGCCATTCATCGAAGCGCTCGCCTGCGGACAGTCCGCTGTGCAGAATGGCGACGGCGGAGCCGAACCGCGCGCGCAGCTGCGCGAGCATCTGGGGCGTCAGCGAGATCTCGGGGACGAGAAAGAGCGCCGTCTTGCCCTTTTGCAGCGCGTCTGCGATGAGCGTGAGGTAGACCTCCGTCTTGCCGCTCCCCGTGACGCCGTGCAGCAAGGTGACCGTCTTGTCCGTTCCCTGAACGGCCTCCACGGCGCGCCGCTGCATCTGCGTGAGCGCGTGTTCGGCCGCCTTGCTCTCCACGTCCTTGTAGGGATCGCGCAGGACGCGGCGCTTTTCGAGCACAATCCCGCCCTTTTTGACGAGCGCATTGACCGCACCGCCGAATTTGGCGCGCAGGACGGCGGCGTCCGTCTCGCCGTTCTGTCGGAGAAACGCAAGACATGCCGCCTGCTGCGGTGCGTTTTTGATGAGGACGTCCTCCGCAAAACGCGCAAACGTGCGATAGGTCTCCGCGACCTTCCCCGTGCGCATTTCGGGCGGAATGAACAGGCGGAGCGAAAGCGCGAGCGGCACGCGATAGCGCTTTGCCACGGCGGCGGCAAGGGACAGGCACTCCGCATTGAGAGCGGGCGTTCCCTCCTCGACGCGGTACACCTTTTTCAGCTTGTCGGCGGGATAGTCGCTCGTTTCCTTGACCCGAATGACAAACCCCGTCGCCGCGCTGCGTCCGAACGGAACGGCAACGCGCGCCCCCGCCTGTACGGGGACGTCGCACACATAGTCGAAGATCTTGTCCACTTCGCTGTGTGCAATGTCCACGATGACTTCACAGATCATGTCTTTTTCCGAAAATGCAAAAGAAGCCCCGCGAACAGCCCGGGGCGCCTTTGTGTACGGACACGGTCCACATCAGTCGTGCGATGCCGTGACCTTTCCGTTCATGATCTCCTGGCAAGCGAGGACGATCTCCTTCTGCTTCCCGGGGAGCTCCGTAATTCCCGCCGCCTGCATCTGTTCGATGATCTGACGGGTGCGCTTTGCAACCACCACGCACAGCTCGTAACGGCTGGCGGGTTCCTCCTCCGTGCCCAGTTTGCGAATGAGGGCGTCTACCGAAGGTTCATTGATCATATCGTTTTCTCCTTTTCTTTGCGGATAATATCTTGAATTTCACGCTTGGCGCGCTGCAGATCGTCGTTGACGACCACATAGTCGTAAAGCGGCGCCTGATCCAGCTCGTACCTGACGCGGCGCATCCGTTCGTTCAACTGCACCTCGTCCTCCGAACCGCGGCCCGAAAGACGCTTTTCCAGCTCCTCCGGCGAGGGCGGCGCCACCATGATGAGCACGGCGCTCTTCGGCATCAGACGCTTGGCGTTCAGTCCGCCCACGACGTCGATCTCGAGCACCACCGATTTTTCCTTGAGCTGCCGCTCCACAAAGGAGCGCGGCGTCCCGTAAAAGTTGTCGAAATGCTCGTCATACTCCAAAAAATCGTTCGCCGCAATGCGGTCGCGGAACTCCTCCTTGGAGATGAAGAAGTACTCTCTTCCGTTTTCCTCGCCCGCGCGGGGCGCACGCGTCGTGCAGGACACGGACTCCACCAGCTTGTCGTCCTCGGCGAGCAGGGCGCGCACGAGCGTCCCCTTGCCCACGCCGGAAGGCCCTGAAATGACAACCAGAACGTTTCTCATGCGTTACTCCAAATTCTGTATCTGTTCGCGGACTTTCTCGATCTCGTTCTTCATGTCGAGGGCAAGCGCCGTCACTTCCTGATCGGACGACTTGCTGCAGATCGTATTGCATTCGCGGTTGAATTCCTGCACCAGGAAATCGAGCTTCCTCCCCACCTCGGGAAGAACACAGATGTCGCGGAATGCCTTGATGTGCGAAAAAAGCCGCGTGAGTTCTTCGTCGATGTTGCACTTGTCGGCAAATACCGCCGCCTCCGTCAGGATACGCGTCTCGTCCACCTTCCCCGCAAGAAATTCCCCGATGCGCTCGGTGAGCTTCTTGCGATAGTCGGCCGCCACGCCGGGCGCACGCACGCGGATCGCCTCGGTGAGACGCTCGATGGTCTCCATGCGGGCAAGCAGATCGCCCTTTAAGCGCTCTCCCTCCTTCTCCCGCATCTGCGTGAGCGAGACAAGCGCGCCCTCCAGTGCCTTGTCAAGCACCGCGATCAGCGCTTCATCCGCCTCGCCGCTCTCCTCCGCACGCACCACGTCCGGAAGCCGCAGATAGAACGTGAGCGAGGTGTCGTCAACCACCCCGGGCAGCGCCTCTTCAAGAGTCTGTGCCGCCGCACGATAGGCCCGCGCGATCCCCGTATCCACGGAGAACGCCTTCTCCTTCTCCCGTTTGTCCGTGTAGGCGAGAAAGACGTCGACATGCCCGCGCGTGATATAGCGGCGCACCGTGGTTCGGATCTTCTCCTCCTGCGCAAGAAAGATGCGCGGACTCTTGACGGAAAGATCGAGAAAGCGGTTGTTGACTGACTTGACTTCCGCCGTCAGCTCGATGCCGCCCTCGCTTACGGTGCTTCTTCCGTATCCCGTCATGCTCTTCATGCGCACAGCCTCCTCTCCGACGATACCCCATTATAACACGCGCCCGCGCGAATTTCAAGCACTTTTGCAGATTTTTTCCGCCCTGCGGCAAAAACCGCCCGCACGGGGACTCTTTGCAGGGCTTTTCATTCGGCTCTCGGGGGCCGCGGCACCAAATGCGGCGCACAGAACGTACGGCAAGCAAAACATGCGGCGCGCAAAATACGCGGCGCGCGCTCACACAGCGCGCAGAACGTACGACAAGCAAAACATACGGCACGCGTTCAGGCAAAGATGAGGCCGTTGAGGAACCCCGTGCCGATGAGGACGGCGAGGAACGAGAAGTTGATGAGCGAAAAGAGAGCGAGGTATTTCCCCGTGTGGCCGGGACGGCGGCGGCGGAACTCGCCCAGGGTGATGAGACTTGCGAGCGAGGCGACGGGCGTACCGAGGCCGCCGATGTTGACGGCGACGAGCAGGCTGCGATAATCGTTCGTGAAGCGGGAGAGCAGGACGGCGGACGGCACGTTGCTGATGACCTGGCAGGAGGCCGTTCCGACGAGAAGCGCGGACGCGCCGACGAGGGCGCTTAAAAATGCGCGCACCTCGGGGATGCGGGCGAGATTTCCCGAGAAGATGAAGAAGGCGCAAAAGGTGAGGAGCAGTCCGTAATCGACGCGCAAAAAGCTGCGCGGTTCGAGGATCAGGAGCGCAAGCGTTACCGAAATTGCGCCGACGTACCAGGGAAAAACGCGAAATACGATCATCACCGAGAGCGCAAACAGCACGAAGTAGACGACCATGCGCCAGACAACGGGCGCCTTTGCGGGCGGCGTCTCCAGGCGGACGGGCTCGGGTTTGATGGCAAAGCACGTCCCCGCGATCAGGACGAAGGCGACGGCGAAGGGAAGCGCCATGATGGCAAAGAAGTCCGCCGCGGCGATGGAATAATAGGAATACAGATAGAGGTTTTGCGGATTGCCGAAGGGCGTGAGCATTCCCCCGAGGTTGGCGGCGACGTTCTGCATGACAAAGACGAACGCCGTGTACTTGGGCTTGTTGCAGGAGGAGAGCACATAGTACCCAAGCGGGAGAAAGGTGACGAGCGCCATGTCGTTCGCCATGATCATCGAGCCGAAATAGGTGACAAAGACGAGCGCGAACGTCACGCGGCGCATGTTGCCGAACGCCGTGACGATCTTACCCGAGAGCCATTCAAAGAAATGGCGCTCCTTCAGCGCGCTGACGACTGCAAGCGTACAAAAGAGGCAGGAGAGCGTATTGAGGTCGAAGTAATCGGCATAGCCTGCATCGGGCGGCACGAAAAAGCACGTCACCGCCGCCGCGACGATCGCGACAAGCAGCACGACGTGGCTCTTCAGCTGTCCGAGAATGCGTTCGGAAAGCGAGGGCCGCCCCGACGGCGTCCCCTCGGACGGCGTCTGCGCCTGATGCGCATCGCCGGCAGTCCCGGACTCCCCTTGCGCCGAACAGACAACGGCCGAAGCCCCTCCTTGTCCGGAACAGACGGCAGGGGCAGTCTCTCCTTGCCCCGTGACGGGAGCGGAGATCGATTTTTCCGCCGCGGGCAGTTCCTGCGGATCGTGCGGCGCGGCGTGAGACGGATTGGTTTTCATAGCGGAAATATTTATATCGCTTTTTATGAAAAAATGCAAGCAAAAACGGGCTGTCGCGCCCCCTTTCCGAAAAAAAGGCCCGCCGCCCGTTGAAATTCGATGAATTTACGCCGCCGTCCGCGCTTTGGCGCTCTGCCCGACGGAGCATTGCCCCGCCGTCATTTTACAAGCTCGCTCACGGCGCGCGAAAACGCCTGCATCGCCGCTTTGTCCAGCGAATAGATGAGCGTCTGCCCCCGCCGTTCGCACACGATCAGGCCGCTCTCCCGCAGGACCCCGAGATGATGGGATACCGTCGCCCCCGACAGTTCAAACTGATCGGCAAGCTCCCCTGCCGTATGCGGCCGATGTTTGAGCAAAAGGACGATCTTCCGCCGCGTCCCGTCTGCCAGCGCCGTCCAGACATCCGCCTTCCGTCCGCCGCGCCCTTCCGTTTTTTCGCGCATAGTGCCTCCCGTTTTTCCGCCGTCTCTTTGGAGAAACGGTGCGATATGTGCCGCCGTCTGCGCAAACATGCCCGCACAAAACAATGCAGCATTATGCGATCCCGTCTCATACAAGGCTTTCGGCAAGCGTCCGCGCCATGCAATGCCGCGCGGTACAATGCCGTTCTGTCCCCGCCGCCCGTCCGAAAGAGGGCGTTGCGGCGGTCATTGGAGCAGCGGTTTGGTCTGCATCTCCGTCTGAAGGCGGAGGCTCTGCAGAATGTCCGACGCCGCGGGATAGCCGCTCTCCGCCGCTCGATTGAGCCATTCGACGGCGAGTTGTGTGTCCTGCGCGACGCCGTGTCCCGACGCGTAGCAAAGTCCCAGATTGTACTGCGCCCCCGCACAGCCGCGGCGTGCCGCGGCACGGAAACAGCGGAACGCGCGCTTTTCGCTCTTCCGCACGCCATGCCCGAAACGGAAGCAATATCCGAGGTTGTTGAATGCCTCGGCACATCCCTTGAACGCAGCCGCCCGAAAACAGCGGAATGCCTTCCCCGCGCTCTGTTCCACGCCCTTACCCGCGTAGTAGCAGCTCCCGAGATCGCACCGCGCACGCGCGTCGCCCTGCTGCGCCGCAAGGCGGAACCACATCACCGCGTCCCGCGCATTGCGCTCCGTCCCGATCCCGCCGAAACAGCAGATCCCCGTGCGGTGCTGGGCGACCGAATAGCCGTTTTCCGCCGCGAGCCGAAACCACTCAAACGCCGCCTTGTCGTCGCGAGGAACGCCGCGGCCGTCCGCATAGCAGACACCGAGATTATACTGCGCAAACACGTTCCCGTGCCACGCCGCATGGCGGTAGCGGGTCGCCGCCTCCGCATCGTTGCGCGCAACGCCCTGCCCCGCTTCATAACAACAGCCGACGAAGTTCTCCGCCTCGGCATGGCCCATGTCCGCCGCCTGCAAAAAACACAAAAACGCAAGATCGTATTCCTGCGCCCGATAGTGCGCACGCCCCTTATCATATGCCGCCTGCGCCGCAGGATCGACATTCACGATCTTCTTTTTCGCCATATTCCCTCCTTTCAGAAGGCTCTTTCGTACAGTACCATTGTAATCGATTCCGGCACATTTGTCAAGACAGTGCGCAAAAAACAATCCCGCCGTGGGGGGCGGGGGGGGGGGGGGGGGGGGGGGGGGGGGGGGGGGGGGGCGGGCGCGGCCGGGGGGGGGGGGGGGGGGGGGGGGGGGCGGGGGGGGGGGGGGGGGGGGGGGGGG
>ERZ1090864.211-NODE-211-length-32438-cov-6.829695_pt1 | contig 32438 bp, 30 predicted proteins | sample MGYA00478479_ERZ1090864 | MGnify/ENA primary metagenome ERZ1090864 (study PRJEB33644, sample SAMEA5815743) | chicken gut metagenome | biome: Chicken; feature: Gastrointestinal Tract; material: Caecum | place: Ireland | collected 2019-01-01 | study: A study of the...
GTTTTGCTTAAAATTTTCTTACATCACCTACTTGACTTCATACCATTGGACTTTCTTTCAAAGGGAACCCTTCGTCGAAAGCACGCCTTCCCGCGGCATAACCGCCGCCTGCAGGGCATGTCCCAAAGACTTAAAGATTCCCTCAATTTCGTGGTGGGCATTCTTCCCATACAACACCCGGCTATGCAACGTGATGCCTGCATGCATGGCGAAGGCGCGCAGGAATTCCTCCGTCATGCAAGTGTCGAACGCCCCAACGCGTTCCTGCTCAAACGTGCCGTCAAATACCAGAAACGGCCGTCCGCTGACGTCCACACTCGTAAAGCACAGCGCTTCATCCATGGGGATATAGAAGCTGCCATAGCGTGCGATACCCCCTTTATCGCCTAGAGCCTTTGCCAATGCATCGCCCAGGACGATGCCGATATCCTCGATTGTATGGTGACAATCGACCTGCAAATCGCCCGCCGCGTGAACCCGCAGGCCAAAACCCGCATGCACCCCCAAAGCTGTCAGCATATGGTCAAAAAAACCGATGCCCGTATCGATGGAAACTGAACCGCCATCCAGGCACAGCGCAACTGTAATGTCGGTTTCTTTTGTCTTGCGCGTCACTTCCGCTTTGCGCATGGTATCGCCCCCTGTCATTTGGATTCTTCCAAAAACGCCCGCAGGCTCGCAAGAAAGGCATCATCCTCTTGAACCGTCCCGGCGGTGATGCGCAGCATGCCCGGGAACTTGCGCACCGAAACCTTGCGCTTCATCAAAAATGCATGCAGATCGGCTGCATTCGGTGTGCATATGGTCACGAAATTGGCTGCGCTGGGATAGAGCCGAAATGCGCCCGGATGGGCGTCAAGCAGATTTTGCAACTGCGCTTGCAAATAATCGCGCGACTGGATGGTCTCCTTAATTTGACGGCGCAGGGTCTCTTTTTCGCGCAACACTACAGCTGCCACGCGTTGCGTCATGGTATTCACATTATAGACCGACTTGACCACATGCAGGACGCCTGTCAAACGTGGATTTGCCACGGCAAAGCCGAGACGCAGCGCAGCCAGTCCCATCTTGGAGCAGGTTTTGAGGATGACGAGGTTGTCATAGGCATCCTCGTCGCCGAGCAGGGATTGGGCAGGCTCCCAAAAATCCATATACGCTTCATCCACGACTACCAACGTATCCGGCAGGCCGCGTAGGATACGCACGACTTCTTCTTTGGGTAAGCCGATGGAAGTCGGGTTACAGGGATTGCTGAACAGCACTAGCCGCGCCTTGCACGCTTTGGCCTGCTCAATCAGGCTATCCGCAGAAATCTCAAACGAATCGCCCTTGTTCACCAGCACATACGGCGTTTCCGCCAGCAGCGGATAAAACGTATACATCGAAAAATCGGGGTCTGTTGTCAGCATGGTTTCGCCTTTCATCAAAAAAGCGGAAACCAACAGGCCGATCAGCTCATCCGAGCCATTGCCCGCTGTGACGTGGGCCGGATTGATGCCATAAAAACCGGCGAATGCCTCACAGAGATCCGCTGCGTAGGCATCCGGATAGCGGTTAAAAGAGATTTGCGGGATTTCGGCCGCCGCCTGCTCCAGAAGCGATTGGGGCAAATTGATGCCGCATTCATTGGCGTCCAGGTGAATGATATCCGGGTCCTCCTGCACGGGCGTATAGGGCTGAAAGCCGCGCAGCTTTTCATTGAGTTGATATGTCATTTGTCTGCCTCACTTGAATGGAATTTGCATGAGCGGTCAAGCCCTCTGCCTTGGCGAGAGTCATGATGTCTGTCGCCGCCGGGGCGAGCGCTTCCTTCGTATAATAAATGAAACTCGACTTTTTCAGGAAGCTGTCTACGGAAAGCGGCGAGAAGAACCGCGCTGTCCCGCTGGTGGGCAGGACATGGTTCGGACCCGCATAATAGTCGCCGAGCGGTTCCGGGGAATAATTGCCGAGGAACACGCTGCCCGCATTGTCGATGCGGCCCACGTATTCGACCGGGTTTGCCACACACAGCTCCAAGTGTTCCGGCGCAATGTCGTTTGCGAATTCGATCGCTTCATCCATATTGTTGCAAAGCAGGATCGCCCCATAATGGTCGAGCGAATCGTTGATGATGTCCTTGCGCGACAGGTGCTCAATCTGTTGGTACAGTTCTTTGACGGTGGCATCCGCAATTTGCTCGCTCGTTGTCAAAAGCACCGCAGAGGCCATGCGGTCGTGCTCCGCCTGGCTCATCAGGTCTGCTGCCAGAAAACGCGGATTGGCCGTTTCGTCCGCCACAATCAAAATCTCGCTGGGACCGGCTACCATGTCGATATCCACTGTACCATAAAGATGCCGCTTAGCGGTCGCCACATAGATGTTGCCCGGACCAACGATTTTATCCACCTTGGGGATGGTCTCAGTGCCATAAGCGAGTGCTGCGACACCCTGTGCGCCGCCGACTAAAAACACGCGGTCCACGCCCGCTTCAAGCGCCGCAGCCATGATGTCCGGGTTTGGCTTGCCGCCCTTTGCGGGGGGCGTCGCCATGACGATCTCCCCCACTCCCGCGATCTTTGCGGGGATGGCGTTCATCAGAACACTGCTCGGATACGCCGCCGTCCCGCCGGGGACATAGATGCCCACGCGGTGCAGACCGCGGATGCGCTGGCCCATCAAAACGCCGTCCGCGCGCGGCTCACACCAGCTCTGTTGCTTTTGGCGTTCGTGGAAATCCGCAATATTGGCTGCCGCCTTGTGGAGGGCGGACAAAAACGCCGGGGCGCAAGACTTGGCGAGCGCCTCCATTTCCTCGTGGCTGACCTCCACAGATTCCGGCATGGCGCCGTCAAAGCGCAGGGTATATTCCCGTACCGCCTTGTCGCCGTTTTCCTTGACATTTTGCAAAATTTCCGCAACCGCAGCATCGACCTTTTTCCCCTTGTCATCGCTGCGTGCGCGGAATTTCCGGATAAATTCCCTTGCAGGGTCCCCGCCCTGACGGACGATCTGGATCATTACTGTTCCTCCTTTGCCTGCTCCATACGGGAAGCCAGGCTTTCTATCTCCTGTTTGCGCAGCTTCAGGCTCGCCGAATTGGCAATCAGGCGCGCAGAAATCTGACAAATGGTATCGATCACAGCCAGGCCGTTTTCCCTGAGCGTGGTGCCTGTTTCCACGATATCGACGATGGCATCCGCAAGGCCCAAAAGCGGTGCCAGCTCGACGCTGCCCTCGATCTTGATGATATTGACATCCATCGCTTTCCCCTCAAAGTAGCTGCGCGCCACTTTGGGATATTTGCTGGCGATGGTACGGGTATGGTAGCCTTCAAAAAAATTCTTCCCCACAGGGCCTGCCAGACAAAAACGGCACTTGCCGAACCCCAGGTCCATCAGCTCATAAAAGCCGCCGCGCGACTCGAGGATCGTGTCCTTGCCGACAACGCCCAAGTCACACACGCCGTGCTCGACATACGTAATTACATCCGCGGCCTTTGCCAGCACCACTTCAATGGAATCCCCGACCGGCAAAATCAGCTTGCGGCCCTTTTCGTGGACTGCCGTGCAGTCAAACCCGATTTTCTCCAGAAGGCCAACCGTGTCTTTTTCCAGGCGGCCCTTTGTCAATGCAATCCGCAACGGTTTCATAGCTGCACCTCCGTGATGGTTTCGCCGACGACATCCAGCCGCCGGATCCCGCGCGCACGTGCATACGCCTCCGCGTCCGCGCGCTCCTGCGCCACCGAGGATTCGCAGTGGATCCCCTGCTTTTCCAAGGCGCGCGCATGGGACAGTGCTTTGATTGTATGGCCCTTTTCGCTATAGACCAGAACCTCCGGCGCATGTACTGCGTATTGCCCTTTAGAAAGTGCAATGCGCGTCAGTGCATCGACATCAATCGCAAATCCAGTGGCAGGCATCGGGCTGCCAAAATGGGACAACAGGTTATTGTACCGGCCGCCCAGCATCACTGCATCCCCATAGCCTTCCGTATAGGCAGTAAACACCAAGCCCGTATAATAATCATTGCGCTGCACAAGGCCCAGATCTACGATCACGCGGTCGCCAAGGCCCAAATCCTGCACCGCATGATAAATCTTATGCAGATAAGCCAGCGTCTCGTTGGCCACCTCTGCCGGGCAAACAGCCTCTGCCTGTGCAAAGACCTCTTCCCCGCCAAAAAGCCGCGGCAAGCGCCGCATGCTGGCGACAGCCTGTGACTGCGGCAGTGCATCCAGCATTGTATCCAGTGCGGCATAATTCTTGCTCTCAATCGCACCGCGGATGTCCTCCCGCATATTGTCATCGATCGGCAATCTCTCGGCAAGAGCGCGGAAGAATCCCGCATGTCCCAGTTCCAGCCGAAAATCCGGCACGCAGGTGGAAAGCGCTTCCACCGCCGTGGTGAGCACTTCCAGATCCGCACGGATACCGTCAGCACCCATCAGCTCTACACCGGCCTGCATGTTCTCGTCCTGCAGGCCTGCAAGGCCCGGATTGCTGCGCCAAACCGGCTGTACGTAAAACAGGCGCAATGGCAACTGGTGCCCCTGCAGGCGTGTTGAAACCAGGCGTGCAATTGGCAAAGTGGAATCGGGCCGCATCACCATCAGACGGCCGTGGCGGTCAGTCAGCTTATACATGCTCTCCGGCGCAATACCGGAGACTTCCGGATCGCAGACATCGTAAAATTCGAGTCCCGAAGTCATGACCTCATTGTATCCCCGCTGCCGGAATGCATCCGCAAGCTTACGCTCCACATCGCGGCGGGCCAGGCACTCCTCAAACAAAAGGTCGCGCGTTCCCTCGGGCGTGATTTTATTATTCTGTTTCATTTGGCACGCTCAATCCTTACATCAATTTACTTTAGTGCGCTACTATAATACTATGTGAAACATCTCTTTGTCAACCATTGTTTTGTAAAATTTCAGGCACAAACGGAATTGCATTCATGGAAGACTGCATTTCATCAGAACAGGCTCATCTGGCTGCTTTCTGGCAGACCGTTGAGCGCACCCGCCTCCGCCAGATGGTCGATAACCGATTTGCTGACCTTGCTGCGCGCGCGCAAGTCGTCGATGGAAATGTACGGTCCGCCGTCGCGGGCGGCGGCCAGCGCCTGGGCGGCCGCCTCGCCAACGCCGCTGATGGAGGCAAAAGGCAAGCGCACTTTGCCGTGCTCCACCAGATACTTGCGGGCATCTGATCGATACAGATCGATCGGCAGCACGCCAATTCCCCGTGCCAACATTTCGTTGACGATTTGCAGGGTTGTATAAGCGGCCTCTTCCTTGGCGCTGGCCTCTTTGCCCTTTTGCTGAATCTCACGCATTTTGGCACGTACAGCTTCGCGGCCTTTGACCACGGTGGCGCCGTCAAAGTCCTCGCCGCGCACAGTAAAGTAGGCTGCGTAGTATTCCACCGGCTTGTGGACCTTATACCAGCCCAGCCGCAAAGCTGAAATCATATAAGCGGCCGCATGGGCTTTGGGGAACATATACTTGATCTTATAGCAGGAATCCAGATACCAATCCGGTACGTTGTGCGCTTTCATCGCCGCGACGTGCTCCTCGGTCAAAAGTTTTGTCGCTTTGCCCTTACGGGTGATCTCCATAATCTTAAAAGCCATTTTCGGCTCCAGCCCCTTCTGGAGCAAATAGGTCATGATCGAGTCACGCGTTCCGATGACTTCAGAAATCGTACAGATTCCCTGTTTAATCAGGTCCTGCGCATTGCCCAGCCACACATCCGTTCCGTGGGACAAACCGGAAATCTGCAAAAGGTCTGTAAATGTCTTCGGCTGAGAATCCAGCAGCATCTGCCGGACAAAAGGTGTACCCAGTTCTGGCAGCGAGAATGTTCCGGTCTGGCTGTCGATGTCTTCCGGCTGAACACCGAGCGCCTCTGGGGAGTGGAAAAGGCTCATCACCTGCGGGTCGCTCATGGAAACGGACATGACCGGGATGCCGGTGTATTCCTCCAGATAGCGGTATATCGTCGGCACATCGTGGCCGAGTTCATCGAGTTTGCAAATGGTATCGTGAATGGAATGGAAGTCAAAGTGGGTGGTGATATTGTCGTTTTTCTGGTCGTTGGCTGGATGCTGCACGGGGCAAAAATCATAGATCTCATAGCCGCGCGGGACCACGACCATGCCGCCCGGATGTTGGCCGGTGGTGCGTTTGATTCCTGTGCAACCCGCCGCCAGGCGCAGCTCCTCGGCACGATTAAAGACCGTATTGTGCCCTTCCTCATACTTCTTGACATAGCCGATACCTGTCTTGTCGGCCACCGTTGCAATGGTGCCAGCTTTGAACACGTGGTCCTTGCCAAAAAGGGTTTCCGTGTAACGATGGGCGCCGCTTTGGTATTCGCCGGAAAAATTCAGATCAATATCCGGTGTCTTATCGCCGTCAAAGCCGAGGAAAGTCTCGAACGGAATATTATGGCCGTCCTGCCGCAGCGGGGAGCCACAAACCGGGCACGTTTTGGGCGGCATATCAAAGCCCGACCCATAGGAGCCGTCGGTGATAAATTCGCTGTATTTACAATACGGGCAGATATAATGCGGCACCAGCGGATTCACTTCAGAGATGCCGGACATGCTGGCCACAAACGAAGAACCGACCGATCCACGTGAGCCGACCAGGTAACCGTGCGCCTCGCTGTCGGCAACCAGCTTCTGCGCTGTCATATAAAGCACCGAGAAGCCGTGCTTATTGATCGACCCGAGCTCACGCTCAAGGCGGGCGCGGACGATTTCGGGCAGCGGTTCGCCATAGATCTGCTTGGCACGCTTCCAGCAGATGGAATTGAGCTGCTCCTCCGCGCCATCGATGAACGGCGGGAAAACGCCGCTCGGAATTGGCTGAATTTCTTCACACAGATCCGCAATGCGGTTGGTGTTGGTGACAACGACCTCGTAGGCCTTCTTCTCGCCGAGATAGGCAAATTCCTTGAGCATCTCAGCCGTGGTGCGCAGATAAAGCGGAGCCTGTTGATCCGCGCCGGGCATCTCCATAGCTGCCTGCAGTGTCCGGCGGTAGACAGCGTCCTTGGGATCCAGAAAATGCACATCGCAGGTGGCGACAACCGGTTTATGGAGCTTGTCACCCAGCTTGATAATGGTGCGGTTAAATTCATGCAGCTGCTCGACATCCTTGACGGACCCGTTGCGGACCAAAAACATGTTGTTGCCATCCGGCTGGATCTCCAGATAATCGTAAAAGCTGGCGATCTCCTCCAACTGTCTCCAGGGCTGGCCGCGGAAAATGGCCTGATACAACTCGCCCGCTTCACAGGCGCTGCCGATCAAAAGGCCTTCGCGGTGCTTTTGCAGTTCGGTTTTGGGAATGCGTGGATGGCGGTAATAATAGTCGAGATGCGCTTTTGAGATCAGTTTATAGAGATTTTTCAGGCCCGTGTGATTTTGCACCAGGATAATCTGATGGTAGGTCTTCATCTTTTTAGGGTCGCTGCCGGCCAAGGATGTATTGATGTCGTCCACAACCTGCGCCTTGGTGTCCTCACGCAAGCGTTTGAGCAGGCAGATGAAGATCTGCGCGAGCATGGCCGCATCGTCGCAGGCGCGGTGGTGATTGAATTTGCCGAGCTTCAAGTATTTTGCCACGGTGTCGAGCTTGACATTTTTGATATCCCGCAACATTGACCGGCACATGGGCACGGTGTCGATATATGTATTTTCAAACGGGATGCCGTGGCGTCCGGCAGCCATACGGATAAAGGAAGTGTCGAAATCCGCGTTGTGCGCGACCAGAATCGCATTCTCGCCGCAGAAATCGAAAAACTGGTGCAGTGCCTCCTCCTCGCTGGGCGCACCGCGCACCATCTCATCGGTGATACCGGTCAACTCTGTAATCTTCGCTGGAATCGGCCGCTCCGGGTCCACAAACGTGTCGAAGCTGTCCAGAATTTCGCCATTTCGCACGCGCACAGCGCCGATTTCCGTGATGCGCTCCTGGTTGGGCGACAGGCCGGTCGTCTCCAGGTCAAAAGAGATGAATTCGCCGGTCAGCGGCCGGTCGCTGCTGCCTTTGACCGCTGCGACGAGGTCATTGACAAAATACGCTTCTGTACCATAGAGCACCTTGATCGGCTTGCCTGCTTTTTTCAGGCTTGCAGCCGTGTTCATGGCCTCCGGGAACGCCTGCGCGACGCCGTGGTCCGTGATGGCGACCGCCGGATGGCCCCATTCCGCTGCCCGCGTGATGAGATCTGCCGGGGCGTTGACCGCGTCCATCTGCGACATGCTGGTATGCAGATGCAATTCCACGCGCTTGGCCGGCGCGTTGTCCTGAACTTCTACCTGTTTGACGGTCGCGATGGCGCGCGGCCGCATGACGACCTCGCGGTCATATTTGTCGTACTCGATGTCGCCCTTGACCAGCAGCGTCATGCCCTTATGCAGTGTGTCCAATGGGCGGCAGTTTTGGACATTCTCAATCACCTTGAGTGTAATGGAACCGCTGTAGTCTGTAATGCTGATGGAATAAATCTTGCGGCTTTTGTCGCGGGTAATGCGCGTCTCCCCCATGGAGAAGATCTCGCCCCAGACCGTGGCGGAGCCCATCTCCACCGAAACGGTGGAAAGCGGCACCGGCTTTCCCTTGGGTACGCGGCCATAAAGCTCGCGGGCCGTTTCCGGCACGATGGACGGCAAAAGCGTATCGCCCTGCCGCACCTCCACAATACGTGGCTTGGCGCCGTGCTGCATGGAAATTTCGTACTCTTCCTGTTTGCGGACAGTTTCCGCACGACGGACCGTTTCCGCCTGGTGTGTTTGGGTCTCCTGGTAATGGGCACTGTCGCCATCGACAGCAAGCAGGCCAACAAACGCCACATGAATGGTGCGCGAAAATTCCTCGTGGATCATCCGGGAGAGAAGGCGGTCTGCATGGCGCGACTGCAAAATGCTGCCGCCGCCATGCTTCAGTGTAATCAGGAGCCTGTCCCCTTCCAGGGAAGCCTCCGATCCGGTCAGCGTCCCATTGATCGAAGCCTCGCGGCGCTTGAGCTCGCGCACCAGACTCGGATAATAGGAAACGTCAAAGAGCTCCGCTGGGTACCGGGGGGAAATCTCCGCGCCGGCCAAATTGAGCGTCTTACACGCAGCCACACGGTCCTGCGCCTGATAGAGCGCTTCCCGATCAACCAACATTTGCAGGCCAACCTCGATCCGGATAATGCGTTGCTTGGTATCAATTTGTAAAGAGCGCAGCTCCCCACCGCACAAAGCCGGAGGCAATCCCCTGCAATCTATGTAGGTTCTGAAAAATCCGCCAAATGTATTCTTCATGTATGCCTCCTTTCATCCGTTCTGCCGATCTTGCAAACGGACCGCAGGGATTTTCGCCAGACAACCCCTGCGGGACCTGTTTATAAACGATCAATTTCCTCCATCAACGCCTGCACAAGGGCTGACTCCGGGATCTTGCGCACGATTTCTCCCTTTTTAAAAAGCAGCCCAACGCCATCACCACCGGCAATGCCTACATCCGCTTCCCGCGCTTCGCCGGGGCCGTTGACAACGCAGCCCATAACCGCCACAGTGATTGGCTTTGTGCAACCGCGCAGCTTGTCCTCAACCTCTTGCGCAATCCGGATCAAATCAATCCGCGTGCGGCCGCACGTCGGGCAGGAAACAATCTGCGGGCCCGGTCTGCCTAGGCCGAGCGCTTTCAAAATATCCTGTGCCGCCCAAACTTCACGCACTGGATCCGCAGTTAATGAAACACGAATGGTGTCGCCGATGCCGCGTTGCAAAAGCGAACCGATGCCGATAGCGGATTTTATAATCCCCATGCGCTCGGTTCCCGCCTCGGTCACGCCGAGATGGAGCGGATAGCTGCATCTTTCCGCACACAGTTCATAAGCGCGGATCATGGTATCGACATTCGAGGATTTGATCGAGAGCACGATATCCGTGAAGTCGCACGCCTCCAGCATGGCGGCATGGCGCAGGGCGCTTGCCACCAGCGCCGCCGGCGTGGGGCCGCCGTATTGCGCCAGCAGGTCCTTTTCCAGAGAACCAGAATTGACGCCGATGCGGATGGGGATTTTCTTTTCCATACATTTGCTGGCCACTGCCGCCACACGGTCCTGGCCGCCAATATTGCCCGGATTGATCCGGATGGCATCCACGCCCGCGTCCGCGGCAAGCAACGCCAGGCGATAATCAAAATGGATATCCGCCACCAGCGGCACCGTAACGGCCGAACGAATCGCAGGAATTAGAGCCACAGCGTCCGCATCTGGAATCGCGGCGCGCAGAATATCGCACCCAGCCGCCTCCAGCGCTTTTGCCTGCGCCACACTACCTTCCAGATCTGTAGAGGGAACATTGAGCATGGACTGCACCGTCACCGGCGCGCCGCCGCCAACCGGCACATTACCGACCATCACTTGTTTTGAAGCGCGCATTCCTATCCTCCCAATCCTGTGCCGGTGGCCAAACGCATGACGTCGCTGATGGTTACCAGCACCATAAATCCTACAAGCGCGGCCATAAAGCCTGCCTCGATCACCGCCTGGTGCTTTGCGCTGATCGGCTTGCGCCGGATGACTTCGATTATAATAAACAGAATCTTGCCGCCATCCAGTCCTGGAACCGGCAGCAGGTTGACAATGCCGAGGTTGACCGTGATAATCATGATGACATAGACGATATTGCTAACCGCTGTGGCAAAGCTGTGATGCAATCCTGCGCTGGCGGTCTGTGTGATCGCCTGTGCCATGCCAACCGGGCCGGACACATCGCTGAGCCCAAAGCGACCCGTTATCAATCCTTTGAGCGTACTAAGGACCATGCGTTCCACAGAATACGTATTCTGGACCGACTTTTTTATAAGGGTCAGCGGCGTCCGCTTTTCCGGCTGCACATAGAAATCCATCTGCACGACCTTGCGGCCATCCACGACGTTGGAGAGCAGCTTAACATTCGGGAACGCAACCTCTGCGCCGTTGCGGTTCACCACAATATCCACGCTATCTGGATTCGCCATTGCCAGCGCCGTTGAGACATCCATATCGGTGCGAATCTTGTAGCCGTCGATACTGGTCAGGCGGTCCCCCACCTGAATGCCCGCTTGCTGCATCGGGGAATTCTCCACAAATTTGCTGATGGTTGTTGTGGCGAACATGTCCTGGGGGGCGAGCAGAATGCCCATCAGCACCATGCCAAACAGGATATTCATCACGCCGCCCATCACCAGCACGATCAAGCGCTTCCAAAAAGGCTGGCGGCAAAATGAACGCTCATCATAAACCGGTTTGGGGGCAGGCTCCGTGTCTTCTTTTTGCCACCAATGGCGCTTTTCCGGCAGTTGCTCCCCAGCTGGCAAAGTCGGCTGATCGGCCTCCGCCTTTTCAGCTTCCGGATCTTCCTCTTCCCCTGTCTCGCCCTCAAATGCGCAAAAGCCGCCAACAGGCAGCGCACGGATGGAATACACGGTCTCCCCGCGCTGGAAATGGAACAGCCGCGGCCCCATGCCGACGGAAAATTCCAGCACGCGGATTTTGCAGGCTTTGGCGGATAAAAAATGCCCCAATTCGTGTAGGAAGATACATGCGCCAAACAGCAATACGGCAATGAGGATCAATAGGATAACCTTGATGGCTTCGATGGGAATCCCTCCTAATCAGGCATGTGTATAAACATATTCACGCGCCGCCGCGTCGGCGTCCAAAATCGCGTCTAATGTAGAGGCCGGCTGGTCGGGTTGATGCTCCATCGCCGCAGTGACCAATTCGCCGATTCGCAAAAACGGAATTTTCCGCCGCAGGAAAAGCTCAACAGCGGCTTCATTTGCCCCATTGGCCGCAGCGGGCGCCAGACCGCCGCGCTCCATTGCGCGCAGGCAGGCCGCCAGGCACGTGAATGTTTCCAAATCCGGCTTTGCAAATGTCAATGAACCGCATGCGGCGAGGTCAAGTTCTTCCACCAGCCCAGGAACACGGTCCGGCCATGTTAACGCGTATTGAATCGGCAAACGCATATCGGCTTTACCAAGCTGCGCCAAAATCGCGTTGTCCTCGAACATAACCATGGAATGGACAACGCTTTCCCGGTGCACCAGGATATCAATCTGTTCGAGTGGTACATGGAAAAGCCACCCCGCTTCCATCACTTCCAGGCCCTTATTCATCAGGGTGGCAGAGTCGATGGTCACCTTTTCCCCCATGTGCCAGTTCGGATGGTCCAGCGCCTGCTCCGGCGTCGCGTCGGCAAGTTCCGCACGCGTTTTGCCGAAAAAGGGGCCCCCGCTGGCGGTCAGCAGGATCTTTTTCAGCGCCTTGCCTGGCGTCCCCTGCAGGCACTGAAAAATGGCGCTGTGCTCGCTGTCCACCGGAATCAGGTTCACACCCCGCAGGCGGACGGCGTCCATCACCAGCGCGCCGCCTGCGACCAAAGTCTCCTTATTTGCCAGGGCAATGTCTTTTCCTGCCGCAGCTGCATTGAGCGTCGGCTTAAGCCCAACCATGCCGACCACAGCGTTGAGCACGACATCCGCATTTTGGCAGGTGGCCGCTTCACACAGGCCCTCCATCCCCGCCAGCACCTTGGTGTTGGTGTCGGCGATCTTCGTCCGCAGCGCCCGGGCAGCCTGCGGGTCATAAACAGCGGCAAGGTGCGGATGAAATTCCCGCACCTGCTGTTCCAGAAGCTTTATATTGGAATGGGCCGCCAACGCACAGACGCGAAGGCGCAGATTTCTTGCCACTTGCAGCGTCTGCCGGCCGATAGAGCCCGTAGAGCCCAAAAGAGATATACACCGTTTCATTCTATTCTCCGTCCCGATTCAGTATTTCTATTTTAGCGAGAAACATACCGTGTACGCTACTCCACGACAATCGGGACCACCTGCACCAACAGATACACAAAAGGTGCCACAAAGATCACACTGTCAAAACGGTCCAGGATACCGCCATGGCCGGGAATAACTTCGCTAAAGTCTTTGATATGGCAGCTGCGCTTGATGATGGAGAAACTCAGGTCGCCCAGCATGGAGAGCACTGCCCCAACCCCGCCGATCACGACCAGGATAGCATAATTGACCTGAACCGTGCTGTTCCAATACAGGTGTTGGAAAATAAATCCGAAAAGCAGCATCATAAGCACATTGACGATTATGCCGCTGACTGCTCCCTCAACTGTCTTCTTGGGGCTGATCTTGGGGCACAGCTTGCGCTTGCCAAAGCGGCTGCCAAACACATAGGCGCCTGCGTCTGCCGCCCAAGCGGCAAAAATGGTGACAATCACGTAAAACATCCCATGCGCCTCGCCGAGATTCCGCAGTGGCACCAGCGTATCCAGTGCTGTCGGAATTAAAATCGCCATACTATAGATGACCGCTACTTCCCGAAAGGTGATTGCCTCGTGGTAACGAATCATGGCGCCGAAAAGCAGAATCGTATAGACAAAAAAGGCAACGCCGCGGGTGAAAGAGTCCGGCATGAAGGGCAGCACCGCAGCCAGAATCATGCTGGGCACAATCAGCGCAATTTGGCGGGTTAGCCGTAAAGCCGTAAAAATCTCCCAGACACCCATCAAACTGATAACGGCGATCACGATATTCAAAGCCAGCGGGAAAAAGCTGTTGCACAACACAACCGCCGCCAGGAGCAGAAGAATTGTCGCCGCAGAAAGCAGCCGCTGTTTCAAGGAACTTTTCACGTCAGACACCTCCAAACCGGCGATTCCGATGCGCAAACTCGACCAACGCACGGTCGAGATCCTGCTCGGTAAAGTCCGGCCAAAGTACCTCCATTGAGAGCAGTTCCGCATAAGCAGACTGCCAAAGCAAAAAATTGGACAGGCGTTGTTCGCCACTCGGGCGTAAAATCAAATCTGGGTCCGGCTGGCCAGCTGTATATAGATGATTCGCAACCATGCTTTCATCAATATCCGCAGGGTCAAGGCGTCCCTCTGCCACTTTTTCTGCAATTGCACGCACAGCGCGGGTAATTTCCGCGCGGCCCCCATAATTCATCGCGATATTAAGGACCATACCCTGACGGTCTCTGCACAAGTCCCACGTTTCCGAAATCAACTCCTGGAGACGCTGCGGAAACTTGGTCGTATCGCCAATAAATCGCACCTTGATGTCATCTTCTCGAAAATCCCGCAGGGATTCCTCCAGATATTCTTTAAACAAGGTGATCAGCGCCCCGACTTCTTCCGGCGGACGCGTCCAATTTTCCGTTGAAAAGGCATAGACCGTCAAATATTGCAGTCCGATTTTGCTGCAATACCGCGCAATTTTCTTGAAAACCGCAGCGCCAGCCGCATGACCCGCCGAGCGCGGTAACCCGCGCTTTTTGGCCCAACGGCCATTTCCATCCATGATGATGGCCAAGTGGCGCGGGAGATATTCCGGCGACGGTGCGCCGCTTTGCTTTACTTCACTCATACATTCCCTCTATAGGACGTTTGCTCCCTTTGTCCAAAGGGAGCAAACCAAACTGTCGTATTTTATGCCCAGAGCGGTCAGATTTCCATGATTTCCTTCTTCTTTTTGGCAAACAGGGTATCCGCTTCTTTGCAATATTGGTCGGTCAGATCTTGTGTGCGTTTTTCGGCAACTTTCAGGTCGTCCTCCGTAATGTCTCCAGCCTTTTTCAGTGCCTTCAGCTTTTCCATAGCGTCCCGACGAATGGACCGCACAGCAATCTTTGTCTCTTCAGCCATTTTCGCGAGGTCTTTCGCGATTTCCTTGCGGCGGTCTTCCGTCAGAGCCGGAAAGATCATACGGATAATTTTCCCATCTGACTGCGGATTAATACCAATGTCAGAGGTCTGGATTGCTTTTTCAATCAGGCGGCAGACAGAAGGATCCCACGGCTGAATGGTCAGCACACGTGCCTCGGAAACAGCGACCGCTGCCAATTGGTTAATCGGTGTTGGGGTGCCATAATAGTCGACGGTTACTTTGTTGAGCACATTGGGATTGGCGCGGCCTGCACGCACCTCAACATATTCCTCCTGCAAAACGCCAATGCTTTTTTCCATCTTTGTTTTGGCTCTTTCCAATACTTCTTTCATGTTACTTGTCCTCCTTCACGATCGTGCCAATGGGCTGACCGCAGATCACCTTTTCAATATTGTCGGGATCCTCAATGCTGAAAACACAGATAGGAATATTGTTGTCCCGACACATGGAAGCAGCCGTGCTGTCCATCACTTTCAGATTCTGATTGAGTACATCCATGAATGTAAGCGTATCAAACTTCTTCGCGTTCGGGTTGACTTTGGGGTCCGAATCGTAGACACCATCGACCATCGTTGCTTTGAGGATGACGTCCGCGTCGATCTCTGCCGCGCGCAAAGCAGCGGCCGTGTCTGTTGAGAAAAATGGATTGCCAGTGCCGCAGCCAAAGACAACGACACGGCCCTTTTCCAGATGGCGCACCGCACGGTTGCGAATATATGGCTCTGCAACCTCCTGCATGCTGATTGCAGTTTGGACGCGTACCGCAACGCCGAGCTGCTCAAGGGCATCCGCAACGCCGAGTGCATTGATGGCAGTCGCCAGCATCCCCATGTGATCTGCACGCGTGCGGTCCATTTTGCCGCTGGAGCGGCCGCGCCAGAAATTGCCGCCGCCTACTACAATGCCGATTTGCACCCCCATCAACACACAGGTTTTCACTGGACGGCAGATTTTCAGGACCGTGTCAAAGTCGATTCCATGTCCCTCCGGGCCTGCCAGGGATTCTCCACTGAGCTTAAGCAGAACGCGTTTATACTTTGGCTGCATGCTTGATACACTCCTCATTGAAATACAATCCGATATCAGTACTGCTATCTATTTTACATGAAGTACAAAGCCTTGTAAAGCCCCCGTGCCCATTTCGCAGGAGAACCTCGCCCAAATGGCAGCAATTTTGCAGCATATAAAAAGTGGCTGTTTTCGCATTTGGGCAGAAAAAAGGCGCCGCGCCATTTTTGCACGGTGCCCTTCTGACATTCATTAATAGGAACGGTAGCTACGCCCGCTCGGGAATTTTGTAATAAAGTCCTGCAACGTTGTGACATTGCTATAGCCCGGGTCATTCACCGTAAACATAGATGCATTCAGAGAAGTCGGATTGCCATTACTGTCCAGCGGGACGTTCTTGCAGCCCGTGACAATTGCATAGTGCGTGGTCTGGCTATTGGCGCCGCCCACAATCACGGGCGTGTCCGCTTTCAGTTTTTGATACAAAGCCGTCAGGTTCGTATCCGTCAGGCCAGAAACGGTGGCATAACCATCCGGCCAATACATCAGGCCCTCTGATGTGAATTGCAGCTTCGTGGCCATAATGTCTGGCGTGAGGGAATCTCCGGTCCGGTAGCTCTCCGACATGGCAACGCACGTCAGCGTACAACCGATGCTGCGGATGGTACCGCCGCCCTCACCGCCAATCCATTCGTTGCCCCATGCGGAATCTGTCTGCATATACTTGGGCACATTCAGTGCAATGGTAGAGCCATTGTTATTGTTGCTGGCGCCTTGAATATCCAAATACTCTGTGCTGCAATACCCTTTGATTCCGGCCGAAGTCTGAATCTGAGCCCAGCCATTCGCCGGGTTGCCCAACACTGTAACTTTGTCGCCCTGCTTTAGCGTACCTGCCACTGCGTAATTCGTCCCTGGGCCGGAACGGATATTGAGTGAGCCGCTGACTTTGACAGTCGCTGTCTGCGTATTATTGGTACTGGCATTGCCGTTGCTCGACCCATTCGTTTCACCGCTATTTGTGACCTTTATGTAATCTGCGCTACAATATCCGCGCACACCGGCCGATGTTTGAATTTGAGTCCAACCATTCGCAGCATCCGTTATGATGGTGACTTTATCTCCATTTTTCAGCGTTCCTACAATTCCGTAGTTTGTGCCGGCGCCAGATCGAATATTCAGGCTACCACTCACCTGCACCGTCCCGGTTTTTCCAGTGGAAGTTGGGGTGCTATCGCTGTTACTATTGCTATTTTGACTGGTGTCCGAATTGCCGTTGCCGGAATGATCGACCGTATCAATCGCAAACACGCGGTATTGCTTGTCGCCGACCGTCACATAAACACCTGCGCCGCCGGACTTGAGAGCTGTCATGCGGAAGTAATAATTCGTCTTTCCGTTTTCCACAGACTTCCCTACAACAGATGTAGAAAAGGCACTGCCGTCTGTCGTGCAGAAGGTAACATAGTCATCCGGATTATTCGGTGTGATGCGAAATGTATAGGACTTTCCCACTTCGACCAGACAATTCATCGTCGTATCCGACACAAACGGTCGGTCAAGCACCTCGATGGTACACAGTTTCGTATTCGTGCCATCATTGGCGTAAACCTCTGTGCTGCTTCCGACCTTTCCATATGCATAAAGCGCATACTCGGCTGTGCCGTCCTTATACGGCTGTGGAACCGTTACAGAAGCAACACCCGGATTACTCACGAAAACGTCTGCCTCTGATGGTGTCTGAAGTTGCATGTCCACCATAGTAGATTGCTCCACCTTCACGGTCTGCACCGTGTTCGATGCAACCGGAATTTGCTCTCCCTGAATGGTACAGACAATATTCCCCGCAAAAGCCGGCATAGTCATAGCCGGAACCGCAATCGCAGCCGCGGCTACAGCTGCAATCGCGCGGTATTTGTATGTATGCTTTTGTGACATCACTTGCACCCCTTTAACCCAGAAATGCACCGCATTCTTCTGTGCTGCACCTATAGGTTACAAAATTGTAAGCATTGCTATTATAACACACCCGGCGCAAAAAGACGATGGTTTGTCACAAAAAGTTTTCAAAATATTCATGATTTTCGCTTCAACGCTTCAATCGCATTCTGGACTTGCAACACAAATCACCCTTTCGGCATACAATATAGGAAAGTAACTTCAAAAGAGGAGACGATGCCATGCTGGAATCGCTGCTATCTGGAATTCTATCGGGATTTCTTTTCTTCATTCTACATGTCACCGAACCAGGCTCATTCCCACGCGCGCTGACAGCCACGCAGGAGCGGGCATGCCTGGAAAGACTTGCCCGAGGCGATGCCGAGGCACGCGACACGCTGATCGCGCACAATCTACGCCTAGTCGCACATATCATCAAAAAATACTATGCCAGCGCAGCCGACCAGGAGGATTTGATTTCAATTGGCACCATTGGCCTCATCAAAGCGGTCAACACCTTCGATCAAAGCAAAGGAATCCGCCTTTCCAGCTATGCAGCGCGGTGCATTGAAAATGAAATCCTGATGCACTTTCGCAGCGCCAAAAAAACCGCCCAAGACGTGTCAATAAACGAGCCCATTGACAGCGGCAAAGACGGCAGTGCACTGACTCTGATGGATGTCCTCGCAGCGGAAGACAACATTTGTGAAAATCTAGACCGAAAAATCAAGCTGGAACAGCTGCGCAGTTATTTGGGCAAGCTCCCGAAAAGGGAGCGTGCCATCTTGTCGCTGCGGTATGGCCTGAATGGACGTAAGCCGTTAACTCAGCGGGAGGTCGCCGGTCTGCTGGGTATTTCGCGCAGCTATGTATTCCAGCACGGCTACTGTAAGTCTGTAGCAGACTTCTAACCGGAAAAAGGCCACTGCTATGTTTCCTCCCGTGAATTTAATATTTGGGAAATTCCCTTTTCCATCTTACGATAAGAACCGATCAAATCGTGCAAATAGGCCCTGCCCTCTTCTGTGATGCTGTAAAACTGGCGCAGGCGGCCATCCGCGGCAATTTGTTTTTCCTCACGTCTGATATGTCCCCTTTCCTCCATGCGATGAATGATATTGTAGGGAAATACAATCGCAAAGGCGCCGCCGCTCAGGCGCTTGAGTTCTGTCGCGATTTCATTCGCGTACATGGGGCGGCGGCTCATCAAAAACAGGGCCAACATTTCTGAGGTTGCTTTCTTTATTTTGTTTTCAATTCCTTGGGAAGTCCCGCTAATACGTTCCATAAATTATCTGTTAAGCTTTGGTTGCACGGGTGTGAAGTGGAGCCTTGGCTTTTACCCTTTCTAATTGTTTCATTTTTATTATAAATCATTTATGGTAAAAAAATCAACAGTTATTGGAACTTCTACTGATAATTTGTCAGCTTTAGAGAGGAAGTCAATCCGTGTCTTGAAAAAATTTCGCAGCATTTTTATAGAAAACAAGATAAATTTAGGCAGAATGACACCGACTTTTTTCTGGATTTTGAATGTTTATTCGCTTTCCAGACATTCTGTTCAGTTTCCTGCCATCGAACAACGAGAGATCCAGTAAAACCTATGGTAAAAAAGTGCGGCATAAAACGGCAATATAGAACAGGGCGGATGCATATGTTTCTATGAAACTTCACTCTTATAGAAAACAGGAGGGTTTTTAATGGCCAAAAAAGTCCATGTGAAATGCATGTTCCCCCAACAAGGCGAACCGTTACCCGATATTTTGCGCCGCTCCTTGGTCTTGTTCCTGCAACGCGACCTGCACCGAAAGGCCGCTGGACCCGGCAATCCGGCAGCGCGCAGACCGCACTAAACATGCCGGCACGGAGGGATACACATGCTGCGAGTTGACAATCCTGCCGGGTATCACGCGGGACTTTATATCCGGCTTTCCAAGGAAGACGAAAGAGAAGGACCGTCCGAAAGCATCCGCAATCAAAAGTCCCTTTTGGAAGCATTCGCGAAGCAAAACCAGCTGGACGTGTATGATACCTACATCGACGACGGATGGTCAGGCACCAACTTTGACCGGCCAAATTTCAACCGACTGCTAGAAGACATCGAGGCTGGGAAAGTGAATCTGGTCATCACCAAAGACCTGTCGCGTCTTGGCCGCGACTATATTCTGACCGGCCATTACATGGAGCGCTATTTTCCAGAGCACCGGGTGCGGTACATTTCCTTATTGGACGGCATCGATACGGGCGTGGATTCCACAGCAAATGACATCACCCCGTTTCGTGCGATTTTAAATGACATGTATGCCAAAGACATTTCCAAGAAGATTTCCAGCGTCAAGCACGACAAACAGCGCAGGGGGCTTTTTATCGGCGGCAAACCGGTTTATGGCTACAAAATGCACCCAACGGAAAAAAACCGCATCATTCCCGACGAAGCAGTGGTCCCTATTGTGCGCCGCATCTTCGGCATGGCGCTGGAAGGAGTGTCCTGCCGGCAGATTGCCTGCCAGCTCAATGCAGAAAAGATACCGCCGCCAGCCATCTACGCGAATCTGCCGATCGCCAGACGCGGTCCCTACAGCGGGCTGTGGAGCAGCGAGCGCATTTCCGCGATGCTGCAAAACGAAACATACCTCGGAAATATGGTACAGGGGCGCACCCGCAAGGTCAGTTATAAATCTAAAAAATGTATCCACCAACCACGGGAAGATTGGATTGTGGTTCCGGGCACACATGAGCCGCTTGTCAGCCAGGCCACATTCTCAGCCGTACAGCGGCTCCTGCAAAAACGCCGCCACATGCGCAGCCGTACCTATGATTTTTTGCTCAAGGGGCTCATTTTCTGCCGGGAATGTGGAAGCCCACTGGCTGTGCTCAACCGGAAAAATGCCAAAGGGGAAGACGTGCTCTATTTTGTATGCCGTACCTACCAGCGATTTACCAAGGCAGGTCTCTGCACCAGCCACTGTATTCAGGAGAAAACCGTCACGGAAGCGGTGATGGGAAAGGTACGGGCGATCTGCGCGGCCTATCTGACACCGGAATGGCTGCTGCCTGTGGCAAAGTCTGCCATAAAGGAAACGAACAGGACCCACTGCCCGGGAGATGAAGCGCAGGACTTGCAGGATAAAATCGACCGGCTGACCATGCAGCTGGATCAAATGTACATGGACCGTCTGAGCGGGCTACTACCGGAAGCGGATTTTCAGCGCATCTACCAGCAAGCCCAATTGGCGCGCAATGCTTTCAAAGAACAGCTGGATGTACTCAAGCGTCAGACGGAGTCATCTGTTTGTACCGGAGGCACGGCTAGAGAATTGGTAAAGCGATTTCTCGACAGCGCCTTTACAAACCGGGAACTGCTTTGCAGCCTCATCGAGCGGGTGGAACTGACCAAAGAAAAGCAAATTATCCTTCGGTTCCGATTTTCAAAACCGGGTTTGCTTGGCGCATGATGGATTCTTGTCTCGTAAAAATCCCTGCATCTTAGGACCAAACGCTTTCAATACCCGCGTCGGGATGTATCGCGGATTGAGAAAAAGGCCCTGGAATCCCTGCGAAAATATTATGTTTAAAATATGCCTGCAAAAAACCGGCCTGAGAGGCGACGCTGCCTCCCTAGGCCGGTTTTTCTATGAAAAGGATCTTTCAGGTTTGTCCTGGTCCATCTGTGTCGTACGTTTCCAAAAAGGAGTGACGAATGCCTTTTGATTTGTATCCGGGCATCGTGTCCAGGCAAACGGCATGGATGCTGTTGAAGATGCTTTTTTCAATATTTGGGTTGTCCCGTTTGAGACGGCGCAGCAGCATTTTCACTTCCTGCCGTTTGGAACCGCCGCGATCGTCATGCATGGCACAATTTTCCGTAAACCGGCATGCGCACTGGATAAACTCCAGCCCGTTATACCGCTTCCAGGCCAGAATCGCCTCCTCATGCACGCAATATAAAGGGCGAATCAGCTGCATCCCTGCGAAATGCTTGCTGTGCAGTTTCGGGAGCATGGCCTGGAGCTGTCCGCCATAAAACATGGACATAATGGTTGTTTCAATCACGTCATTGAAGTGATGGCCCAATGCAATCTTATTGCAGCCCAAATCCTGCGCCTTCCGGTACAAATAGCCTCGACGCATACGCGCGCAGAGATAGCAGGGCGAATGCTCGCTTTGGTTGGCGACGGAAAAAATATTGGTCTCGAAAATGGTGATCGGGATGTGCAGCAACTGTGCATTGTCCTCGATTTTCTGGCGGTTCATCTCATTATAGCCAGGGTCCATCACCAAAAAGAGCAGCTCAAATGGTACCTTTGTGTGGCGGTGCAGTTCCTGCATCAGCTTGGCCATCAGCATGGAATCTTTTCCGCCAGAAATGCATACTGCAATCCGATCTCCTGCTTGAATCAGATCATACTGCGTGATGGCATTGACGAATGGAATCCAAAGCTTCTTCCGATATTTTGTGATAATACTCCGCTCAATTTGCTGGTAAAGCGCAAGCTCCCTACTCATATTGTCAGCTCCTTTTTTGCTCCACCGGCTTTGCATTGTTTTCCATAAGCGTCAGCAGCCTCCACGAACGCGCGCGCCAGTTCTGGTTTTCCGGGGAAATACAGATGGGCAAAGCTGGCAAAAAGAGTATCCCGCGCAAAGCCGCAGGCCCACATGCGGCCATCCGGCTTTGTGACAATGCAATCCGACCCACGCATGTCGCTATCCCAGTAATGGAAGCAGTGGACGCGCAAAGAATCGCCACGCGCCAGTAGAAAGGAATCCTTCTGCGGTACAAGTTCCGCATAGCCAAAACGCCGCAGCCCCTTACGCGCACTCCCGCCCGGCAGAACGCCCGCCATCGGAAAAGAAGAGCCCGCCTCGTCTTGCAACGACGCAAGCAGGTACAAATACCCGCCGCATTCTGCAAGCGTCGGCATCCCGCCCTGCACTGCTCTTTGCACGGCTGTGCGCATGGCAATGTTCTGTGACAGAGGCGCGGCAAACAGTTCTGGCCACCCGCCCCCCAGATAAAGTCCGCTGCAGCCGGACGGCAGCGCTGCATCCCGCAGCGGGCTAAACGGACACAGCTGCGCGCCGCTGCGTTCCAACAGTGACAGATTTTCCGCATAGTAAAAGCAAAACGCCTCGTCGCGCGCCACGGCAATCCGTGCGCCAGCCATCATGCGGGCCGGATTGGGCAGCTCCGGCACATCAAGCGGCGGCGCACTATCCGCCAAACAAAGCAGCAGAGCAAGGTCCACCGTCTGCGCACACTGGCGCCCCAAATCGTCAAGCGTTTCGCACATGCCCGCCCGTTCCTGCGGCGGCACCAAGCCCAGATGGCGGCTTTGAAAGGTGTTTTCCGGCATGGGAGGCAGATACCCGGCCACCGGCAGTCCGGTTTCTGCCGTCAGCATTGGCGCCAGCCGGGCATACAGTGCCTGGGAACATGGATTCAGCAGCAACGCCCGCACGTGGCTAGGCTTGCGAAATTGGCAGATACCGCGCACCTGCGCGGCCAGAGAAAGCGCCGCCCCGGTCGGCTTCACGATCAGCACGACCGGCGTCTGCGTCACATCCGCCACCGCCCATGTGCTGGCCTCATCCGACATTCCCACGCCATCATAAAGGCCCATGACGCCTTCCAACACTGTGAGATCGGCTTGACGCAGCTGCGCGCCGAGCACCTGACGGACGGCATTCTTCGAGGACAAATAAAGATCGAGATTGACGCTGGGGATTTGCAACACCGCGCGGTGGAACATGGGGTCAATAAAGTCCGGCCCGCATTTGCAGGCAGCCACAGAAAGTCCCTGCTGCCGCAACGCCCGCAGCACCGCGCAGGTGACCGTCGTCTTCCCTACTCCACTACTCATAGCCGAAAAAAGCAGCCTTGACTTACTCATTGGGTACCAACTCCGGGCGCTCCGTCAACAGCACGCTCAGCGGCGCAAAGGATCGATCGCACAACGTTTCGGCCTTTCCGAGCGTCAGCTTTTCTTCCGGATAAGAGAGGTTCTCCCCCACCGCGACGCGGGCATCGGGAAAACCGCCTGCGCACAGGCCGTGCAGCAATTTGTTCACGCCGCCGTCGCCACCGGTCAGGAAAAATACAGTCGGATGCGCACGCAGCTCCGCGGCCGGATCGCAGGCCACACCGTGTGCCGTAACAAGGCGCCAATCCTGCCACGGACGACCCAATGCAGCGGCAAAGCAGGCGACGGTCGGTAACCCGGCAATCGAACGGACCGAATAGCCCGCGTCCTCCAACGTGGCACGCAGACGCGTTGCGCCGCTGTAAAAGCCAACATCCCCGCTAAGTAGGATGCAGGGGCTTTGCCACAACGGGTGAGCAGTCAAAGCTGCTAATACCGGATCCGGAAGATATTCTGGAACCTGAATGCCATAGCAGGCGTCGCCGATGCTTTTCAGAAGCCGCGGCGCGCCAAACACCGCATCCGCGTGGCGCAGAGTCTTCCACCCATCTGCTGTCAGTCCGCCTGGTCCGCCCGGACCTGCGCCGATTAATGTCACCTGCATGCTGTTTCCTCGCTTTCCCGTCGCAAAATGCGCAACACCTTTTCATAAGACAAACCGGCTTCCGACGGGCGGCGGATCACCCATAGTGCAGTCCCACACGCCGCAGCTGCCCGCTGTTTTTCCAAAAAGCCGCCCGCTGTGCCGCCATCCTTTGTGACCAAATGGGCAATGGAAAATTGGCCGATCAATGCCCGGTTCAGTTCCTCTCCGAACGGCCCCTGCATCGCGATGATGTGGCTGTGCGGAATCTGCGCCTTCTCACAAAGCCGAATGGCCGCCTGTGTGGGAAGGACCCGCGCATAGAGACGCTCACGTGGCAAGGCTGCAAACGCGGACAATTCCTTACTGCCAGTCGTCAGCAGGATATTCCCCATGGTTCGGCACAAAGCTGCGGCCGCCTCTCCTGCGCTTGTACAAAGATGCGCACCCGCAGCAAGCGGCGCTGCTTGGCGCAAAAGCCGGAGATATGGCAACCCGGCCGCAGCGGCGGCGGCGCGGATATTGGCGGTAGCTTCCACTGCATAAGGATGCGTTGCATCTACCACCCAGTCGAATGTACCGCGCCGCATCATGGTCTCCATGCCCCGCGCATCTAGCCGGCCGGTTTGCACAACGCAGCCGGGCGGCAGCAGCTCTTCCCCATAATTCGTCGCCACACAGACGGTCACAGCCAGTGGGATATGAAGCGCTGCCTGCGCTAAGCGGCGTCCCTCGGTCGTCCCGCCAAACAAGAGCAGACGTCTCACAGCTGATACCCACGCGGCGTCACAAGTTTGCCATTGATCTGTCTGGTCTCACTGTTTCCAATGTAAACGGTTGTGAACATATCTGCCTTCATATCCGTCAGCTCGGCCAAGGTGCAAACGCCGCTTTCCTGGCCGGTGCGGTCAATATTACGCACCCATCCGCAGGCCGTTTCCGGCGCGCGCAGCGACGCCAAAATGGCGCAGGCTTTGCGCAAATAGCCGGCGCGGTGACGGCTTTCTGGATTATACAGGCAAATGACAAAATCCGCCTGTGCAGCCGCGCGCAAACGCGCTTCAATCTTCTCCCATGGCGTCAGGCGGTCGGATAGGGAAACCACCGCAAAATCGTGCATCAGCGGCGCGCCAAGGACGGCCGCACCTGCCGTCGCTGCGGTCACACCCGGCACAATCTCCACCGCTACGCCCGGATAATGTACAGCCAGCTGCAACACAAGCCCTGCCATGCCGTAGACGCCAGGATCTCCGCTGCACACAAGCGCCACCGTCTTTCTGGAAGCCGCCGTCTGAAGTGCTGCTCGGCATCGTTCCGTTTCCTGGGTCATTGCCGTGGCTAAAACGGCCTTTTCCGGAAAAAGTGGACGAATCAGTTCCAGATAAACGGTATACCCACAGAGCAGATCGCTTTGTTCCAACGCTTGCCGCGCGCCCGCTGTCAATCCATCCGGTCCACCTGGTCCAATGCCCACTACATAGACTTTTCCCATAGATGCACCTGTCCTTTCTGATTGACAAACACAGTCAAACAACGAGAAAGGCTCTACGTGAGCGGACGTCGCCGGAGAAATGGTAAAAACTGCTGCACATGGCTCACCAATTCACTTCGAACCCGTTGTCTGCTAAAGTGCTATACAATTTACTATAGCAAACCGCCCGCCCGCTGTCAAATCGCTACGATCGCTACGTATGTAAAAAGCCGCATCAGGCGAAATCCTTGCCTGACGCGGCCATATAATTCGTATTTATTCCATGCACCAGGAAACCGCCAGCGCATCGGTGCCCAGATGTGTGCTCAACACCGGCCCAAGTTCACGCTGCAATACCGGGATGGTCGGAAATTCGCGGCGCACCATATGCGCCAGGCTGTTTTCAATCGGGGTATTATTAAAGCCCTGCACCATCAGGCGCCTGGCTCCAGCGGGCACAAGGCTCGTCATCATGCGGATGCGCTCGGCCCGGCCACGCGCCTGTCCGCGCGTGACGATGGCGCCATCCTCCAGCATAAACACAGGACGGCGGTTGAGAATCGTATTTACCGACTGCGTGGTAAAGTTCAGCCGGTGGCTGCGGCGCAGCGCACGCATGTTTTCTACTGAAAACGTCACACCGCTGACGTGCTCCAACTGGCGGCAGCGGTCAGCCACCCTGCTCAGGGAGAGACCGCTGTCAATCAATCCACGTGCGCGTACGAGCTGATAATACAATGCCCCAGCTGTTGCATGGGAATCAATGACTGCGATATGCGCATTGCCAGTCTCGCGGGCGGCAGTGACGGCGCTGGTCCAAGCACCGCTTAACCGGGAGGAAATCACAAGACAGAGCACCTCGCAGCCCTGTGCCAGGATTTGTCGAAATGCTGCGCCAAAGGCCGCCGCCGTGCACTGGCCGGTGGCATATTTATTGGCCCGCAAAAGGCGGTCCGCATAGCCAACATTTTCGTCGGTAAACGTCTCCAAATAAGTCGTGCCGTCCACGGTGTAGCTGTGCGGGATCATGCAGATACCCAATTGTTCCGCTTCCTGCCGGGTCAGGGGGGCAGTACTATCGGTCACGATGACGATCATTTTTTGAACACCCCCATTTTCCGGAATCGCTGATAGCGTTTTGCGCAGCGCTCTTCTCGAGACATCGCACTCAAGTGCGCAAATTCTTCCGAAAGCTGCACCGGCAGGGTGCGCCACAGCGCCTCTTCGTCGCCCTCTGGGAGAATGCGCTCAATCACGCCCAGCTCCAGCAGATCCTCCGGCGTGAGGTGCAGGCTGTCGCTGGCCTCGCGGACTTTGCCGACATCCTTCCAAAGGATGCTGGCGCAGCCTTCGGGGCTGATAACCGCATAATAGGCATTTTCCAGCATCCAAACCTGGTCGGCCACTGCGAGGGCGAGCGCGCCGCCGCTGCCGCCTTCGCCGATAAACACGGTCAAAATCGGTACGCCGAGCGTCATCATCTCACTGAGATTCTCGGCAATAGCCTGCCCTTGGCCGCGCTCCTCCGCGCCAGTGCCGCAGAACGCGCCGGAAGTGTCCACAAAGCAAATCACCGGGCGGCCAAATTTTTCCGCCAGCTTCATTTGGCGCAGGGCCTTCCGGTATCCCTCTGGATGTGGGCTGCCAAAATTGCGGAACGTGCGTTCTTTCATGGTGTGGCCTTTTTCCTGGGCAATCACCGTTACGGGTTGCCCACACAGACGGCCAATCCCGGCCACGATCGCCGGATCATCCGCAAAACGGCGGTCCCCATGCATTTCAAAAAAATCTGTGATGGTGTGATTAATAAAGTCCAGTCCGGTCGGCCGGCCGGACTTGCGGGAAAGTTGTACGCGTTTATAGGCTTCCACAGGTCAAGCCTCCTTTTGATGCAGCCGCAGCAATTTGGCCAGCGTTGCTTTCAAATCCGGACGGGCAACGATGCCATCCAAAAATCCCTTTTCCAGTAAGAATTCGGCACTTTGGAACCCCTTTGGCAATTTCTGGCGAATGGTCTGTTCAATGACCCGCGGCCCGGCAAAGGCGATCAGCGCCCCTGGCTCTGCCAGTAGGATATCCCCCTCCATTGCAAAGCTGGCAGTCACGCCGCCGGTGGTTGGGTTTGTCAGCACTGTAATATAGAGCAAACCTGCGTCACTGTGATACTTGACCGCGCCGCTGGTTTTCGCCATCTGCATCAGGGAGATCGTCCCTTCCTGCATGCGCGCGCCGCCGGAAAGCGTAAAACCAATCACCGGCAGGTGCTGCTCGGTCGCGCGCTCAAACACGCGTGTGATCTTTTCACCGACCACTGAGCCCATGCTGCCCATCATAAAGCGATGGTCCATCGCAAAAAGCGCACACGGCAGCCCCTCAATCAGCCCTTTTCCAGAGATAACGGATTCATTCTCACGGCTATTTAACCGTGCGCTTTTCAATTTGATGGCATAGCCCGGAAAATGTAAAAAGTCGCTGCTGCGCAGGCTCGAATCCCATTCCTCAAAGCTGTCCTTATCGCACAGCGCCAGCAGGCGCCTGCGCGCCGGATATTTGAAGTGATACCCGCAGGAAGGGCACAGATTCATATTGGCCTGCATATCCGCTGTAAACAGCATTTTGCCACAACCCGGGCAGCGGGTACACAGTTGATCTGGAATCTGAGGCTGCTCGGTTTCGCCGCCGCCAGCGGTCGCGACGCCGATGTTCTCCAGCTTATTGCGGCTTGGCTTAAAATTGGCACGCTTCAGCATTCAGCTTCCCTCTTTTCCATAAAGTCAGTCGTATAGCTGCCATCTAGGAAAGCGGGATCCGCCAAAATATCCATCTGCAGATCAGCCGTATGTGTCACGCCCTCGATGACCAGTTCGGAAAGCGCCGCCTGCATTTTTCGGATTGCTTCTTCGCGTGTGGGCGCGTGGACGATCAACTTGCCCAGCAAGGAATCATAAAATGGCGGCACAGAATAATCCTGATACAGCGCTGTATCAAAGCGCACCCAGGGGCCGCCGGGGATGTGCAGCAAATTGATCTTGCCGCAACTGGGCATAAACCCGTTTTCTGGATCCTCGGCATTGATGCGGCATTCGATGGCATGGCCACGTAGATGGATATCTTTCTTCTGGAAGGGCAACTCGGAACCTGCTGCCGCGCGAATCTGCCACTTGACCAAATCCAGGCCAGTGACCATTTCGGTGACGGGGTGCTCCACCTGGAGGCGTGTGTTCATTTCCATGAAATAAAAATTTCGGTTGCTGTCCACAAGGAATTCGATTGTTCCCAGGCTGCGGTAGTGGACGGCGTGGGCTGCCTTTTCAGCCGCAGCCATCATCTTGGCACGCAGTTGAGGCGTCACGCAGCAGGCAGGGCTCTCTTCCAAAAGCTTTTGATGCTTGCGCTGCACAGAGCACTCCCGTTCACCCAGGCATACGACGTTATCAAAGTTATCGCAGAGGATCTGCATCTCAATATGTTTTACCGGATCGAGGTACTTTTCCAGATAGCAGGCACCGTCGCCAAAAGCGGACTGCGCCTCCTTAGAAGATTCCTGGAAAGCGGGGATCAATTCCTCCTCACTGTTCACAAGACGGATGCCGCGGCCACCGCCGCCAGCACGCGCCTTGACCAGCAGCGGATAACCGATCTCCTTTGCCGCAGCCACCGCCGCATCCGCATCCGGCACCAGATCGCTGCCCGGAACAACCGGCACACCGGCCGCGCGCATTGTCCGCTTGGCCTCATCCTTATCGCCGAGCTTGGAAATCAGTTCCGCGTTCGGACCAATAAAATGGATATGGCATTTCTCGCACAATTCGGCAAAGCGGGCATTCTCGCTGAGCAGGCCATAACCCGGATGGATTGCCTGCGCACCGGTTTTGACAGCCGCCGACAGGATTGCCGGCATATTCAGGTAGCTGTCCTGCAGCCGCGCCGGGCCGATGCATACGCTCTGATCTGCCAGGCTGACATGCAGGGCGTCGCGGTCCGCCTCGCTGAAAACGGCCACCGTTTCCACGCCCATCTCTTTGCAGGCACGGATGATGCGCACAGCAATCTCGCCGCGGTTCGCAATCAGAATTTTGGAAAACACTAGGCCCACCTCTTCTTCCGCCGCGGGGTCATCCGACCACCGCGAAGCTCAGGTCACCGGAAACCGCGAGCTTTCCATTGACTGAGCCCTTGCAATGCGTAAAATAAAACGACTTGAATTCCCGTGTGACGGCGCATTCCATCTCCAGCGTATCGCCCGGCTTGACTGGATGGCGAAATTTCACCTTATCGATGCCGGTAAAATACGGCGTCTTCCCCTTGAGCTGCTCGGCCAGCATGACGCAGCAGGTCTGGCCCATCATCTCGCACAACACCACGCCAGGGACTGTCGGATTGCCCGGGAAATGCCCTTGCAGAAACCACTCGTCCCCACGGATTGTGTAGCGGCCGTGCGCCGTGCCGTCTGGCTGCAGCTCCGCCTCATCCACCAGCAACATGGGCTCGCGATGCGGCAGAATTTCCTTAAGTTGTTCGCGATTCATCTGAATGCCTCCTCAAAACATTTTGAAGAGGCACTGGCCATATTCCACCAGCTGGCCATCTTCAACACAAATATCGACGATCTCGCCGTCCTGGGGAGCGGTGAATTCATTCATAAGCTTCATTGCCTCGATGATGCACAGCACCTGGCCCTTTTTGACCTTGTCGCCTACGTGGACATAGGGCTCCTCATCCGGGGAAGGCGCCATATAAACCGTGCCGACCATCGGTGCCTTGACTTCCGTCACATTGTTAAAATCGACAACATTTCCCTCTTGGCCAGCACCAGCTGCTGGCTCTGCGGCCGGAACTGGCGGAGCAACCTGCGGTATGGGGGCTGTCGGTGCCAGCGGCGTAGCCGGGATGGCCGGCGACGCAACAACCTGCACTTCCTTTTTCAGGACAACATGCTGCCCATCCAACTCGACGTCCAACTCTGTCAAGCCTTTGTCTTCCATCAACTGAGCCAGATCTTTCACTGCCTGCAAATCCATGCTTTACGCCTCCCTGACTTTTCCAAATACCAGGCAACCATTGTGGCCGCCAAATCCCAAATTGGTGGACACAGCCGTCTGTACGTCCATCTTCACGGCCTTGCCCGGCGTGTAGTCAAGGTCGCACGCGGGATCCGGCTCTTCCAGGCCGATTGTTGGCGGAATGGTGCCGGTTTCGATTGCCTTTAAGCACACAAGGGCTTCCAACGCGCCCGTCGCACCCAGCAGGTGGCCGGTCATGCTCTTGGTAGAGCTGATCTTGACCTGATAGGCCGCATCTCCAAATGCCTGTTTAAAAGCCTGCGTTTCTGCAGCGTCATTAAGCGTTGTGCTGGTGCCATGCGCGTTGACATAGGTGTGGCTATCCGGCGTGACACCTGCTTCTTCCATGGCGATGCGGATGCAACGTGTGATCCCTTCCGCATCCGGCGCCGGCGCTGTAAAATGATAAGCGTCGCTCGTGTTGCCATAGCCGAGAACCTCGCCGTAGATCTTGGCGCCGCGAGCTTTGGCGTGCTCGTACTCCTCCAGGATCAAAACGGCTGCGCCCTCTCCCAAAACAAAGCCGCTGCGGCGCTTATCAAACGGGATACTCGCGGTGGCAGGGTCCGGGTTCGTAGTCAGCGCCTTGCAGCTGGAGAAACCGGCAATGGTCAAGGGCACGATGGCCGCCTCGCTGCCGCCCGCAATCACCGCGTCCGCGTAGCCGTTTTTCACAGCATGAAATCCTTCGCCCACAGTGTGCGTGCTCGTCGCGCACGCGGTGACAATCGGCACGCAGGGCCCCTTCGCACCCGTACGCATGGAGACGACGCCCGCGCCCATATTCACAATCATAGCTGGGATCATGTAGGGGGAAACGTGCTTGCCAGTCTCCAGGTTCGTGTGGTTTTCCAAAGTGGTGGTAATTCCGCCAATGCCGCTGCCTAAATAAAGGCCCAGGCGCTCTGGCGCAATCTTATCTTTAATGCCGCTGTCCGCCATGGCCTGTTCGGCCGCCGCGACCATATAAAGCGTAAAGAGGTCATTTTTCCGTAGTTCGCTCTTTGAAAAATATTGCAGCGGGTCGAAGTTTTTCACTTCGGCGGCGATGTGCACTTTCAGATTAGAAGAGTCAAACCGGGTGATTGGGCCGATCCCGTTTTTGCCGGCTGTCAAGCCTGCCCAGGTTTCCTCCACTGTATTGCCTACAGGCGTCACCGCGCCCAGGCCCGTTACTACTACTCTGCGCATTCTTCGTACCCTTCCTTTCTACATGCCGAGGCCGCCGTCAACGCGAAGAACGACGCCTGTGATATAGGCCGCTGCATCGCTGGCCAAAAAGGCGACCGCATGCGCCACATCTTCCGGCTGCCCGGGCCTGCCCATTGGGATCGTCTCCCGAAGGGCGTCCTGTACCTTTTGCGGCATGGCGGCCGTCATATCGGATGCAATGAATCCCGGCGCAATGGCATTGCAGGTGACGCCGCGGCTGGCCAGCTCTTTGGCGACGCTTTTGGTCAGACCGATGACGCCCGCCTTTGCGGCAGCGTAGCTCGCCTGGCCCGCATTGCCATGCAACCCCACCACAGAGGAGAGGTTAATGATACGGCCGGCACGTTTTTTCATGAAGTGCCGGTAAAGTGCCTGGATCATATGGAAGGCGCCCTTCAGGCTGACGGCCAGCACGCGGTCGGTGTCTGCCTCCTTTGCAGAAAGCAGAAGGGCGTCGCGGGTGATGCCCGCATTATTGACCAACACATCCACGCCGCCAAAATCCGTCAAAACCTGGTCGACCGTC
>ERZ1090864.212-NODE-212-length-32266-cov-7.653814_pt1 | contig 32266 bp, 34 predicted proteins | sample MGYA00478479_ERZ1090864 | MGnify/ENA primary metagenome ERZ1090864 (study PRJEB33644, sample SAMEA5815743) | chicken gut metagenome | biome: Chicken; feature: Gastrointestinal Tract; material: Caecum | place: Ireland | collected 2019-01-01 | study: A study of the...
TGAAATTTTTGCCCCCGTTCGTGACGGCTTATTTATAATACCACTCTTCTTTCTGCGTGTCAACACTTTTTTTGATTTTTTTTTCGATTTTTTTCAAAAAACTTTTCCGGCCTGCATGACGGCAACAAGGACGGGAAAACTGGAGTTAGCAAAAGGGGGATGTATATGCGCAAGATTGGTGTGACGATCTGGCGGGTAACCGTAATCATTCTTGTCAACCTGGTGGCCGCCGGTTTGCTTTTGAACCTGACGGGGCATGTGCCTGCCTTGTCCAAAGTTGGATCGCAAGGGCCGGAGGTAACCAAGATCCAGACAAAGCTCCAGGAGCAGGGTCTCTATTCTGGAAAGATCGATGGCATCTACGGGAGCGGTACACAGCAGGCAGTCATCAAATTTCAAAAACAACAGGGATTGACGCCCGACGGCATTGCGGGCCCGGCCACCTTACAGGCCCTGGGCATTACCGACCAGAGCACCGGCGGCAGCGTGGGCGATTTCTCCAGCGATGACGTGGCGCTGCTGGCGAGGGTTGTCTCCGCGGAAGCCCGCGGCGAGCCTTACACAGGCCAGGTGGCCGTGGCGGCGGTGATCCTCAACCGCATCGAACATCCGAGTTTCCCGAACACACTGGCAGGTGTCATTTATCAGCCGGGCGCTTTCAGTTGCCTGACAGACGGCGGCATCAACGCGCCGGTTGCGGATTCTGCCTATAAAGCGGTGCGCGACGCGATTAACGGCTGGGACCCTTCCGGCGGCGCCATCTATTATTATAACCCGGTCAAAAGCACAAATAAATGGATTTTCTCGCGGCCCATCATCACGACGATCGGCGAACACCGGTTTTGTTCGTGATTGCTCAAATTGCAAGCGCCAGCCATATCTGCATATCGATATAGTTGGCGCCTTCTAACATATATATAGATAAAATAGACAAACGGCAAGTGCGGATCACGCAAAGCGGTTGAAAGACACACGCTGTGCGAACGGCTTCCTTTCTTTCTGCACGCCTGGTTCTTCCGGCACGCCAAACGGAATGACTGCGCGAACCGTGAAGCCTGCCGGGACATGAAGCAGGTCTGCGATTTTGCCCGCAATGCCATCCGCTTTGACACGGCCGTCCATCCAGACAGCTGCATAGCCCTTTGCCGTGATGGCCAACAGGACATTTTCCACACAGGCCCCATAATCCTCAACTTCAAACGCCATGCCGTTTGGCATAACGACATGCTCCGAAACTGGTACCAGCAAAACCGGCGCTGTTTCGGTAGCTGGGGATGGCGTCAGCGTGGCAATCTGTTGGCGCAGGGCTTTGTCTGTGACGACGACGAAGCGGGTCGTCTGGGCATTGAACCCGGACGGCGCCCGGATGCCGGCATCCAAAATCTGGCGAATATCTGATTCCGGCACAGCGTCCGGCTTGAATTTTCCCCGGTAGCTATACCGCTTTTCAATTACGTCAAAAAAATCCATCGTAATCCCTCCGTTTTCTCGATTTGGTATCTGCTTTTGATTATACCCTGCCCGCGCCGGCAGTGCAAGGCGCTGCCAGTAGCGCTGGCAAGCAAAATGTGGTATTGTTAAAGAAAGAGGATGGCTGACAGTCTTTCTTACGGACATTAGAAACCCAAGGAATGGTAGTTCCTCTCATTGTAACTTAGGCACGAGATGGAGGGAAAGCCGGGACTGGCTGTCCGGCTTTCCTGTCCAAATTTATTGTAATAGGAATGGTGAGTCAGATGCTGATCAATTATGAAGAACTGCAAAACCGCCTGTACCGCCTGTCGCTGCACACAACCGCCCACACGCAAATGGTCAATATCACGCGGCAGGTGCAGGAAATTGTCAAGAGCAGCGGCGTGACAAACGGGCTGTGCGTCATCTATGTCCCGCACACAACCGCGGCAATCACAATTAATGAAAATACAGATCCGGATGTGCAGACAGATTTTATGAAAGAAATTAACAAGATCGTCCCGTGGGAAGATGATTACCAGCATGCGGAGGGAAACGCGGCCGCACATCTGAAAGCCTCCATGATGGGATTTTCAGAGACGACCATCATCCAGAATGGCCGCCTGCTGCTCGGTACCTGGCAGGCCCTCTATTTTCTCGAATATGATGGCAGCCGCGACCGCACCGTCTATGTAAAGCTGTTGCAGGGATGATGACATGCGGGTCCCGCTCCTGTTCGAGTACTTCTGCTGGCCGCTTGCGGAAAAATACCACACCTTTGTCCAGAGTAATCTTATGCGCCACATATGCCCGCACGCCCTGCTTATGAAAATGGAAAGCACTCCCTGCGAAATGTTTGGTTTCGGAGGGAGTGCTTCCTATTCTGTAAAAACCGATTTCACGCTTTTCCTGTTGTTCCGGCAGCTGCCGCGTGTCTTTTCTGTCTGCGGATCTGTACGATTTGCAGCACGATACCGATGGAGAGGACGATAATACTGGCCAACAGTCCGATGGCAACGACTTTTGCATTATTCATGGAACCCATTTGAGTCACATCAAAATAGAACAACTCCGTCGGGGACGGCCAGTTTTGCAGATAATCTGCCCAAGTGTTCCCGCCATCGGGGATCAGCAAATTAATTGTGCAGTCAAAAAAGGGAATGGCAAAATCAGTGATCACGCAGTAAAGCCCGGCTTTGATGCAGGCATGCACCCGCAGGTAGGCAGCCACCAGAAAGATCAGCCATGCGGGCACATAGGCCATGCCGGTCAGCAACGCGGCCTGTAGCACATCCCCGCCCGTGACGCCGACGCAGAGCAGCACGAGCAGAAAAGTCCAGCCTGTGACCGCCGCCATGACGATAGCCGGGAATCCGCGATGCTGCGGACAAAAGCGTGTCAACAAATAAAGGCCCCACGGCAGCGCGATGCAGACCGATGTGACGGCGGTACCAAAGCCAATCCATGTGCCGCCCACAAACCCCCAACAGGCAAACAACAAAAGCATCAGGCAACCGGAGGCTGCGATACCAAAGGCCTGGCCTTTGTGCTGGATGCGGCGGTTCAGTGGAATATTCGTGCAGCACCATGTGAGCATCAGCGCTGTCAGCACAATCCAGAACCAGCTTAACGTGTGGAAAATTGCCAGATTACAGATAAAGCAGATGGCAATCGCCGTAATGTAACAGATGGTGAAAAACATGCGCCAGTTACGCAACAGATCGTTATAGGCTTTGGCATCTTTCTGTTCCCGCAGGGCGGCCACATCATCGCAGGCGGTGAAAAATTCGTGCTCCGAAATCGACAACGCCCGGCAGATGCCGCACACAAGGGAAATATCCGGATAGGAAACTCCGCGCTCCCATTTTGAAACTGTGGATTTTGTGACAAAAAGACGCTTGGCCAGCTCCTCCTGCGTCAGGCCCGTTTCCTTGCGTTTTTTCGTGATATAGGCCGCAAAGCTCGCCTTGTTGAACTGCGTATTTGTTCCTTCCATAAAAACCCATCCTTTCAGTTGCTTCTGCGAGATCATTGTACGTCTCCATTTTTCCGGGCGTCAAGAAAATCCTCTCATTTTACGGGTCGACTGTCGCGCTACCGCAGGGCTTTGCTGTGGTTTATGATGTGATTTCCATTCAACTGCCTTGGAACAGTGCACCCTCCGACAGGCCGGGCTTTAAAAGGCCGCCTCTGTTTTCAACCGTTTCGCATCCATCTGTTGAAACTTTTATCTCGCGTTGGTGGTACTTTCTTCAATAAAATGCGACAAAAACGGCCGCCGCAGGAACGTCTCCCTGCGGCGGCCGTTTTGCCGATGCAAACTCAGGCGTGAAATGCCTGGAAATCTTCAATGACTTTTTGCTGGCGGGCCTTGTGGTCCGTTGCTTTATCGTCGTTTTTGTCATCTGCAAGTTCTGTATCCTTATAGACCATTAGATACTTGCTGTTGCTGCTCAAATACGCCTCCACATCCTTCTCAAAGATCGTGAAGGTGCCTTTCTGTTTGACCTGGTCAATGACCTTCTCGCCGGTACTGTCCAGGTTCGCCGGATCATACTCATACAACTCGATTGTGATGTTGTCCTTGCCGTCGTATGAGCCGGTATAGCGCTTGCCGGATTTGGCGCCGATCAGCTGCGCCTGCAGGACATTGCTGTTGGAAGAAGCGGTCTGGCCAAACATGGCCGGCGCAACATAGTCCTTTTCAATATAGCCCTGCGCTTTCATATAAGCGATCAGGCCGTCGAGTGTATTCGGGTAGTCTGCCTCCCCCTGGGATGTCGTGGAGGCTGTCTGACTTGCTGGCGAGCTGGAGGCCGAGCTCGTCACAGAAACGACATTGCCCTGGCTGTCCGTCACAACATCCGAACCACAGCCAGCCACTGCCACAGCCAGTGCCGCGGCCAATGCAAAAAACCAGACTTTTTTCATTTGGTAATCGTCCTCCCGGCAAAAGCCTTCTATAGAAGAAAAACCGCTGCGAGAGCGGTTTTCAGAATGCGGTGGCCGGCAAGCGGCCGTTTTTGGTGGACACGAGGGGACTCGAACCCATGACCTCTCGCGTGTGAGGCGAGCGCTCTAACCAGCTGAGCTACGCGTCCACAGGGACAAAAAGAAGATGAAAGTGGTGACCCGGATGGGATTCGAACCCATGAACCCGCCGTGAAAGGGCGGTGTCTTAACCGCTTGACGACCGGGCCAGAATTCGGAACCCGACTGGGCTCCGCTCTTGGTAGCGGCAATAGGATTCGAACCTATGACACTTCGGGTATGAACCGAATGCTCTAGCCAACTGAGCTATGCCGCCATTTCATACGCCCCGCACACGTGCGAAGCGTATATTATTATATCCCGCTTGTCCGAATTTGTCAAGAGGTTTCGCGGGATTTTTCTGCTTTCTTTTGCGGAGAATGTCCTTCCCGCATAAAAAGCGCAAATGGGCGCGCTTCTTATTTCATTTTGTTTCCGCTGCTGTCTTTCAGGAGCACGTCGTGCGCGCCGCCTTCCACCAGGCTGACCGACGACACCAGCGTCAAGACAGCCTTTTCCTGCAGCTCCCGGATCGTCCGCGCGCCGCAGTTGCACATCGTGGATTTCACCTTATAAAGCGTCGTGCGCACATTGTCGCGCAGGGCGCCTGCATACGGCACATAGGAATCCACGCCCTCTTCAAACGAGAGCTTCTGCGCGCCGCCCAGGTCATACCGCTGCCAGTTCCGGGCGCGGTTGCTGCCCTCGCCCCAGTATTCCTTCATATACTGGCCATTGATGTTGACTTTGTTGGTCGGGGATTCGTCAAAACGGGAGAAATAACGGCCCAGCATCACAAAATCCGCGCCCATCGCGAGCGCCAGCGTCAGATGGTGGTCATAGACGATGCCGCCATCCGAGCAGATTGGCACATAAATGCCGGTCTCTTCAAAATACTTGTCGCGCTCTTTGGCCACTTCAATCACCGCCGTTGCCTGCCCGCGGCCAATGCCCTTTGTCTCGCGCGTAATGCAGATGGAACCGCCGCCAATGCCGACTTTCACGAAATCCGCGCCCTGCTCGGCCAGAAACCGGAAGCCATTTCCATCCACCACATTGCCGGCGCCGATTTTCACGCTGTCGCCGTAATTGTGGCGCACCCACTGCAGGGTGCGCGACTGCCACTCCGAATAGCCTTCGGAGGAATCAATGCACAGGATATCCGCGCCCGCATCCAAAAGCGCCGGAACGCGCTGTTCATAATCCCGCGTGTTGATGCCCGCGCCGACCACATAACGCTTCTGCGCATCCAGCAGCTCATCCGTATTCTCTTTATGCTCGGAATAGTCCTTGCGGAAGACAAAATAGCACAGATGGCCGTCCTCATCCACAACCGGCAGGGAATTGAGCTTATTTTCCCAGATCACGTCGTTGCATTCGGAAAGCGTGGCGCCCTTGGGCGCGGAAACGACTTTATCGATCGGCGTCATAAAGGAATAAACCGGCGTCTCCACTGCCATGCGGCTGATGCGGTAATCGCGGCTGGTCACAACGCCCAACAGCTTGCCATGGCTGGTGCCGTCGTCCGTCACCGCCACTGTGGAATGTCCGGTCTTTTCCTTGAGCGCCAGAATATCCTTCAGGGTCTTGTCCGGCTGGATATTGGAATCGCTGACCACGAATCCCGCTTTATAGGACTTGACCCTGCCGATCATGGCTGCTTCCTGCTCAATGGTCTGAGAGCCATAGATAAACGAGATGCCGCCTTCCTTGGCCAGGGCGATCGCCAGGGTGTCGTTTGAGACGGACTGCATGATGGCCGAAGTCATCGGGATGTTCATCTGGATGGCTGGCTCTTCCCCTTTGCGGAACTTTGTGACAGGCGTTTTCAGGCTCACATTGTCCGGGGTGCACTCCGCAGATGAATAGCCCGGAATCAGCAAATACTCATTGAAGGTGTGACAGGGCTCGTTAAAATAAAAGGCCATGAACAAAATCCTCCTTTTCGTCGATCGTTGCCTTTGATTTCTACACTTTCCGCTTTAATTTTTAAACATTATACCATCCTAGCCGGTTGATTTCAAGCGAGAAAGGATGGACGCAAAGCCGCGTTCAGCGGATCTGTTTTCCTCCGCCCGAGCTTTTAGTGATGCCTTTTGCGCAATCAGATTTCAGATGATTTGCTTCTCTACGTATATATTTATTAGCCACTATTTTTTAAAAATTGACTCTGTAAAACATAGTTACAACGATTTCGATAAGAATCGCCGCATTATGCCTCCGTCGAAACCAAAGCGGTAAAGCCGATTCCCTTCTGATTTCTGCCCACCAGCAAAAACTGCCCGGCTTTCTCGCCGCCAGAAACATGCAGCGAGTCGCCCAGCTTGCTTTCCGCCACATAGTTAATCTGCGCAAAATGATAATCCCGGAATGCGTCCGGCAAAAAGTCCTCCACAATGTCGCCGTAAATGGTATTGGTCAGATGGCGGTTCATGTCAAGATCACTATAGCGGATGGGCCGGTCGCCGAGGAATGGAAGATTTTCCGGCGGATGCATGCGCGGAACTCGGTCTTCGCGGGGGAGCGTTTCCCGCTTAAAAATACCATACTGGTACAGTGCCTCCGGGCGCAGCAATTTGTGGGTAGCGGGATCGACGCAGACCGTTACCTGGCGGATCTGCACAAGGACCTCGCCCGCACTTTGGAAAAGAAAGTCACGGAACATCTGCACGCCGAATGTCCCGCGCGTCCGGGTCGAAACGATCAGCTCCTCGTTGCGCACGGGAAGGCGCTTTACCTGGACCCGGTTGGCGGTCAGCAAAATCGCGACGCCATCTTCAATCAATTTTTCATAGCTGAGCCCCAGGGCATCCATATGCTCGTCGCCTGTCTCCTGCTCCATGCGCAGCAGAGCCGAAAGGCGGATGTGCCCGCTCGCGCCGATCTGATAGCTTTCCACGCGCACCGGGCGCTCAAAATAGTCTCCAGTAATCTGCAAAATACGGGATGCTCCTTTCCAGATTGGAAAATGCTGCGTTCCTAAAAGAGAAGGGACGCAGCATTTTCGACGTCATGATAGAAATTATTTTCAATCCTGCGGGCGGATGACTTCAATGCCGCCCATATACTGGCGCAGCACTTCCGGCACGGTCACGCTGCCGTCCGCATTCTGATACTGCTCGACAATGGCCGGCATCACGCGGCTCGTCGCCAAGCCGGAAGCGTTCAGCGTATGCACAAACTGCAGCTTTTTGTTTTCGTCGCGGTACTTGATATTGCCGCGGCGGGCCTGGAAAGCGCGGGCGTTCGATGCGGAAGAAACCTCCTTATAAATGCCCATGGACGGAATCCAGACCTCAATGTCATAGGTCCGCGCCATGCTGGCCGAGCAGTCGCCGGCTGCCAGGCGGCTCAGGCGGTAATGCAGTCCCAGCTCCTGCACCAGGCGCTCGGCTTTGCCGACCAGCTCCTGGAAAGCGGCGTCGCTGTCCTCTGGCTTTGTATACTGGACCATCTCGACTTTATTGAACTGGTGGCCGCGGATCATGCCGCGCTCCTCGCTGCGGTAAGAACCGGCCTCGCGGCGGTAGCACGGCGTATAGGCGATGTATTTTTTCGGCAGCTCGTCGGCCGACAAAATCTCATCGCGGTGCAGATTGACCAGGGCCGTTTCCGCGGTCGGCAGCAAAAACTTCATTTCGCTGGTGGTGGGATTCGCAATCTTATAAACCTCGTCGGCAAACTTCGGGAACTGCCCGGCCACATAGCCGCATTCATACTTGAGCATATGCGGCGGCAGAATCAGCTCATAGCCGTCGTTCAGGTGCTCGTTGATGAAGAAATTGAGCAGCGCCCACTCCATGCGCGCGCCCCAGCCGCGGTAAACCCAGGCGCCATTGCCGGAGAGTTTTGCGCCGCGCGGATAATCGATCATCCCCAGATTTTCACAGAGCGTCACATGGTCTTTGGCATCAAAATCGAACTTGGGCTGTTCGCCATAATAATGATCCGGGATATTTTGCGCCTTGCCGCCGGGCTGCACATCGTCATCCGGTAGATTCGGCAAAGAGAGCATCAGGTCCTTCTGTTTCGCTTCGAGGGCGTCGAGTTTGGCGTCCGCTTCTTTGATCTCATCGGCCAGCGCCTTCATGCGGGCCAGGACCTCGCTGGTGTCGCCGCCCGCCTTCTTGATCTTTGGGATTTCCTTGCTGACGGCATTCTGCTCGGCTTTTTTGGCCTCCACAGCGCCGGTCGCTTCGCGGCGCTCTTTATCAACAGCCAAAATATCGTCGATGACCTGGTCCAGGTTCATCTCACGTTTGCGGATGCCCGCCTTCACATAGTCCGGATTCTCCCGGATCAGCTTGATGTCCAACATGGTTTGCTTCGCTCCTTTATAAATTCCACAATACACAAATTTTAACTGGCACAACCGAAGTTGCGCCATCCCTCAAGCGCAGGACGCCTGACAAAGCCCTATTCAAAGAGTTTGAGCAGCGCTTTCAGATCTTCCTCGCCATGAAATTCAATTTGCAGGATGCCTTTTTTCTGATTGCCCGTCACCTTCACACGCCGCCCAAGCTGTTCGTGCAATGACAGGGCCGCTTCCTCATAAAATGGATACGCCTTTTTCAGAGAAGCAGAGGGCTGGGCGTTCGCCTGCCGGGCCAGCTTTTCCAACTGCCGCACCGTCAGGCCGTCCTGCACGGCACGCCGGGCCATCGGCGCCTGCATGTCCTCCGGGAAGGCCAGCAACGCCCTGCCCTGTCCCGCCGAAAGCGCGCCATCCTCTACGAGCTTGCGTACTTCTTCCGGCAGCCGCAGCAGGCGCAGCGCATTGGCGATTGCCGGGCGCGATTTGCCCACGCAGTCGGAAACTTCCTCCTGCGTCATGCCGTGTGTGTTCATGAGCGCTTCAAAGCCCTCAGCTTCTTCCAGCGGGTTCAGGTCCTCGCGCTGCAAATTTTCAATCAGCGCCAGCTCCATCACCTGTTGATCGTCCAGATCCCGCACCAGGGCGGGGACTGTCTGCACGCCGGCCATCCGCGCGGCACGCCAGCGCCGCTCCCCGGCCACAATCTGGTAACCGCCGCCAAACAGCGGCCGAACCAAAAGCGGCTGCAAAACGCCGTGCTTTGCAATCGAATCCGCCAGCTCCGCCAGGGACGCTTCGTCAAAGTCCCGGCGCGGCTGGTCGCGGTTCGGCTCCAGGTCGCTGACCTTCAATTCGATGGAAGAAGCGCCGGCTTCCGTGTCGTTTTCCGCAAAAATCACATCCAGTCCTTTGCCCAGGCCCCGTTGTTTTGCCGCCATGCGGTTTCCCCCTTTTTGCACTTTTAGGATTGCTTCTGCAAAATTTCCGCTGTCAGGTCATTATAAGCCTGTGCACCCTTGCAGCTGCGGTCAAAATACTGAATGGGTTTTCCGAAACTCGGTGCTTCGCTCAGCCGCACCGTGCGCGGTATGACCGTCTTGTACACCTTTTTCGGAAAATATTTTTTGATCTCCTCGGTCACCTGCTGCGTCAGATTCAGCCGCCCGTCATACATCGTCAGCAGCACGCCCTCAATCTCCAGGCCGCTGTTATACTGCCGCTTGACGCGCCGCACGCTGTTCATCAATTGGCTCAATCCCTCCAGCGCGTAGTATTCGCATTGGATCGGAATCAACAGACCGTCCGCGGCCGTCAGGGCGTTCGTCGTGATAAACCCCAAAGACGGCGGACAATCGATCAGAATAAAATCATACGCTTCGCGCACCTGCACGAGCGCTGCCTTGAGCACGCTTTCCCGGTGCGGCTTTTCAGAAAGCTCCACCTCCGCGCCCGCCAAATCCATGGAACTCGGCAGCACATCCAGATTGGCAAACTCCGTATGTAGGATTGCATCGCGCGGAGACGTCCCCTGAATCAGCACATCGTATATTGAGGCTTTCAGCGCGCGCCGGTCCACGCCAACCCCGCTGGAGGAATTTCCCTGTGGATCAATATCCACCAGCAAGGTCTTTTTGCCGGCACCGCCCAGGCCAGCGGCCAGATTCACTGCCGTGGTCGTCTTGCCGACGCCGCCCTTTTGATTGGAAACCGCAATGATCTTGCCCATAAAACGCCTCCTTCTCGACTCGAGTTCTATTATACCACGAACCTCGCGTTGAGAAAAGAGCGTTTCCGATTGTTTCCGTTGTTTCACGTGAAACAGTATGACGGCGCCCGCGCACACCGCAACCGGTATAATCCATTTTTTCACATTTGAAATCCTCCCTGGTCGATCATACGCATTGTTTCACGTGGAACAATTCAAATTTCATCCTTTTTATTCTGCCCGAAAATGGAAAGAATAAACAAAGGACCCGCGTCGCTGCGGGCCCTTTTGGGAAAAAAGATTGTGGAAAATGATAAGGAAATGGGAACTTGTAATCTTGATTATGCCGGCTTTTTGCCTTCCGCGCTCGATTTCGGAATGCGCACCACCCACTCCAGGTATTCTTCCGTTTCCGTCTGAAAGGTCTGCGCATCCACGCCTGTTTTGCGCAGCGTTTTGATGGCGTGGTTGATGGTATTGCCAAAAATGCGCACATCCTTGAGAATGGGCATGCTCCGGCGTCTTGGCGGCGGACTTCCGAGCATTTTTTCCACCAGCGCTTCTGTCTGCTGGACATTCAGCCCGCTGCGCAGGATGCTGTCCATGGCGCGGTTCTGTGTGTGCTCGTTCGGCAGCCGGAGCAGGGCGCGGGCATGGCGCTCGGTGAGGTGATTTTCCAGGATTTTTTCCCGCAGCGCACCGGGCAGCTTCAGCAGGCGCAGCTTGTTGGCCAGTGCAGACTGGCTCTTTCCCAGGCGCGCGGCGCATTCCTCCTGTGTAATATGCCATTTTGCCATCAAACGGCGGATTCCCTCCGCTTCCTCAAACATGTTGAGATCCTGCCGCTGCAGGTTTTCCGTCAAAGCAAAAATCGCGCTTTCCTCATCCGTGCAGTTGGAAACGATGACCGGCACATTGCGAAGCCCGGCCATGCGGCAGGCGCGCAATCGCCGTTCCCCCGCCACCAGCTCATAGCCGCCCGCCACACGGCGTACGACCATCGGCTGCAAAAGGCCGTTCGTGCGGATGCTTTCCGCGAGCTCTTCAAGCTCTGTCTGCGAAAACCGGCGCCGTGGCTGTGCGGGGTTTGGCCGGATGATGTCGATATCCAATTTGATAATATGCTGTCCTAACACATGTATCGCCCCCTGCTTGTCCCAAGGATACCACAGCAGGGGGCGACAAATTTGTCAAAGCGTGCGGATAGAATCATTTTATTTGAAAATTGATTTTTCGAAAATCAGGCAACAACCTATGCGCAAAAATCCTGTCGCAATTTGCCGAAAATTCCGCGATTTCAGGGGCACGCACGAAATTTATCTTTTTAAGTTGTCGGCAGGTTCCCGTAAAAAACAGGCAAAAATGCCCGCCTTTAGAGCGGCGCTTTCTTGATTTTTGCGCTCGGCCGCGGATATTTGACAGGGCAGATCTTCTTCTTGCGAATAATCAAAAAGGTGCGCCCGCTGCCGTCCGGCAGGGTATACACTTCTTTGCGGACCAGCTCGCCGCCGAGCAGCTGCATGGCGCGCTTTGCCCGCGCAATCTCCTCGTCCATGTCCGGGCCTTTCCAGGCACAGAAAGCGCCGCCCACTTTGACGAACGGCAAGCAATATTCGCACAACACCTGGAGCGGCGCCACGGCACGGGCAAATGCATAATCGAATTGTTCGCGCAGCGCCTCTGCATGGCCGCCCTCTTCCGCGCGCGCATGCACCTGCCGGGCGGGGATTCCCATTTTCCCGCAAATATCCGCCAACACATGCAGCCGCTTTTGCAGGCTATCCAGCAGCGTCAAATGCAGGCCTGGAAAAGCGATCCGCAGCGGCAGGCCGGGAAATCCAGCGCCGGTCCCCACATCGATGCACTGCTTGCCGCCCAAATCCATCCACTGGGCCGGCCAGAGGCTGTCTGTGAAATGGCGGCACACGATTGCCTGGGGTTCCGTAATTGCCGTAAGATTGATCTTTCCATTCCAATCGAGCAGCAGCTCCATATATTGCTGAAGCTGCGCGGCCTGCTGTGCGGAAAGCGAGACGCCGCATTCCGCGGCCTGTTCTGTGGCGAGCGCGGTAATGGATTCCATGTCAATTGCCCTCCTTTGCCAGCCAGATCAGCAGCACGCTGATATCGGCCGGGCTGACGCCGGAAATCCGGCTGGCCTGACCGATATTTGCGGGCCGCACGACGTTAAGCTTTTCCTGCGCCTCGCTGCGCAGCCCCGTCACGGTTTGATAATCGACATCACGGGGCAGGCGCTTGCTTTCCAGACGGCGCATCTCGCGGATATCCGCTTTTTGCCGTTCGATATACCCGGCATATTTCAATTCAATCTCCACCGTCTCGAACACGGCTTCCGGATAGTCCGGCCGCTCCGGGTCGAACGGCGCCAGCACATCATAATGCAGCTGCGGCCGCTTGAGCAGGTCCGCCAGATGCACGCCGCTCGTCACGGGCGATGTTTCACGTGAAACAAGCATCGCGTTGAGCGCGTCTGTGGGCGGCAAAACGACCTTCCGTGCGCGGGCAAGTTCCGCCTGCTTTTGCTGCTCCTTCTCCTGAAAGCGCGCCCAGCGTTCGTCGCCAATCAGCCCCAGCTCCCGGCCGATTGGCGTCAGGCGTTCGTCCGCGTTATCCTGGCGCAGCACCAGGCGGTATTCGCTGCGGCTGGTCATCATGCGGTATGGGTCTGTCACGCCCTTTGTCACCAGGTCGTCAACCAGCGTTCCGATATAGGAACTCGCGCGGTCCAGGATCATCGGCGGCCGGCCTTTCAATTTCAAAGCAGCGTTGATGCCCGCGACAAGCCCCTGTGCGGCGGCCTCCTCATAGCCGGAAGAGCCGTTGAACTGCCCCGCGCCATAAAGGCCCGGCAGGTCGCGGAATTCCAGCGTGGCATCCATTTGCAGCGGATCGACGCAATCGTATTCAATCGCATAGGCACAGCGCATGATCTGGACATGCTCGAGGCCCGGAATCGTGTGATAAAATTGCAGCTGCACCTCCTCCGGCAGGCTCGAGCTCATGCCCTGCAAATACATCTCTTCGGTATGCGCGCCGCACGGCTCGATAAAAAGCTGGTGGCGCTCTTTATCCGGGAACCGCATGATCTTATCCTCAATGCTGGGGCAATAGCGCGGGCCGATGCCCTCGATGCGCCCCGCATAAAGCGGGCTGCGGTGGATATTTTTTAAGATGACATCCTTGGTCGTCGCATTTGTCCAGGAAATATAGCAGACAGCTGTATTCTTCCCCGGCTTGAGCGTATCATAGGAAAATGGAACGACTGGCTCGTCACCCTTCTGCACCGCCAGATTCGTAAAATCAATGCTGCTGCGCAGCACGCGTGCAGGCGTGCCTGTTTTGAAGCGGCGCAGCCGCAAACCGAGCTTTCGCAGCGGCTCGCTCAGAAAAGCGGCTGGGAACATGCCGTCCGGCCCACTCTCATAGCTGACTTCGCCGACGTAGATGCGCCCGCCCAAAAAGGTTCCGGTCGCCAGGATCACAGCCTTGACTGTATAAACAGCGCCCATTCGGGTCACCACTTGCCAGAATTCGCCGCTGCGGCGCAGGTCAACTACTTCGGCCTGCTTCAAAAACAGATTTTCCTGCAATTCCAGCGTATGCTTCATGCGCTCGCTGTATGCCCGCCGGTCGATCTGGCAGCGCAGCGAATGGACGGCCGGTCCCTTGCCGCGATTGAGCATGCGGCTCTGCAAAAAACAATCGTCGGCAGCGCGCCCCATCTCGCCGCCGAGCGCGTCGATCTCCCGGACCAAATGTCCCTTGGCCGTCCCGCCTATGCTCGGGTTGCAGGGGCAGTTGCCGACTGCATCCAGATTGATGGTAAAGACCAGCGTCGTGCATCCGAGGCGCGCGCTGGCAAGGCCCGCCTCAATGCCCGCATGGCCCGCGCCGACCACCGCCACATCATAATTGCCCGCGCAATATTCGCTTTCCATAGTTTCCTCCCTATTTTCCCACACAGAACGTCTCGAACACAGCATCCACAACTGCTTCGCTGGCCTTTTCGCCGGTCAGCTCCAAAAGCGCGGAAATCGCCGCCTCCACGCTAATCGTGACGCCGTCCAGCGTCATGCCCATTGCCAATGCATCCAGCGCTTCCTGCACACAGCGCCGGGCCTCCTGCGCGGCCGCGCGCTGGCGCTGCGTGAAAAGCACGCCCGCCGCCGGATCCAGCGACTCCAGATGCAAAACCCGCACCACCGCTTTTTCCAACTGCTGCAACCCCGCGCCTGTTTGCGCGCTGATCGAAACATGTTCTTTGAAATTTTTATCAATAAAATCAAAATCAAACAATTCTGGCAAATCATTCTTATTGAGGATGGCAATAGCCGGCGTGTCGCCGATGAGTTCGACGAGCCTGCGGTCCTCGTCGGTCACCGGCCCCGAAGCGTCGAATACGGCCAGCACCAGCTGGGCATTCTCCACGCGCGCGCGGGTGCGCAGCACGCCGAGCTGCTCGACCGGGTCTGCGGCGTCGCGCAGGCCGGCGGTATCCGCCAGACGCAGCGGCACGCCGCCGAGCAGGACCGTGTCCTCCACCACGTCGCGCGTTGTGCCGGGAAAGGAAGTAACGATGCTTTTTTCACAGCCCGCCAGCAGATTCATCAGCGTGCTTTTGCCGACATTCGGCCTGCCCGCCAAGACTGTCTCCACGCCCTCGCGCAGCAGGCGGCCGCCCTCAAAGCCGGAAAGCAGCTGATCGAGCATGGACGCCGCCTTCTGTAACTGCGCGGAAAGATCCTGCCCGTCCACTTCCGGGACGCCCTCTTCCGGAAAATCCGCCCAGGCGGCCAGGTGGGCGTCCACATCCACCAGCACCTGGCGCACCCCTTTGATTCGTTCCTGCAGCCGCCCCTGCAAACCGGCGCGCGCCGCTTTTGCCGCGGCATCGCCCTGCGCGCCGATCATCTCCATGACCGCCTCCGCCTGCGTCAGGTCCATCTTGCCGTTTAGAAACGCGCGGCGCGTGAATTCGCCGGGTTCTGCCGGCCGCGCGCCCGCCGCATAGCAGGCAGAGAGCAGGCGCCGCAGGCCGTATGGCCCGCCGTGGCAGGAAAGCTCCACCACATCTTCGCCAGTGTAGCTTTTTGGCGCGCGAAAGCGGGTCGCCACGCATTGGTCGATCGCCCCGCGCGCATCGTGGACCGTGCCGAACAGGCACGTATAGCCGGGCAGGTCTGCGAGCGTGCGGCCGCTTTGCGCGGTGAAAACCGCGTCCGCGACGACCGCCGCCCGATCCCCGGAAATGCGCACCACGCCAAGCGCGCCGGGCGCCAGCGGGGTGCTGATGGCTGCGATGGTGTGCATACAAAAACCTCCAATAAAAAACGCGCTCTCAAAAGAGCGCGCATTCAAACATTACTCTGTAGGATCCACCTTGCCGTAAAGTGGCAGATCCGCTATCTTCTCGCGCGCCGGTTTCCCGCCATAAGCGGGGGAGCCGCCGCGATTGCCGCCCGGCCGGCCGCCGCGGCCTTTGCCCGGCTTGCCGCCGCGCTGGTTTCCTCTGCCGCGCGGACCGCCCGGCTTATGGCCGGAAGCAGAATAATTCCGGCGCTGCGGCCGCTCGCCGCCCTCCGGGCCAATCACCACATGGCGTGCCTGTTCCTTGCCCTCGCTCCAGCTTTTTGCACCCGGCACCGTCTGCACCGCCGTGTGGATGATCCGCCGTTCATAGGGATTCATCGGCTCCAGCATGCAGTTGCGGCCGATTTTGACCGCCTTGGCCGCCAGCTTTTTCCCGAGCGCCTCCAGCGTCTCGCGGCGCTTTTCGCGATAATTCCCGATGTCCAGTGTGATGCGGTAATAGTCGCCGCCAGAATGGTTGGCCACCAGACCGGAAAGATACTGCAACGCGTCGAGCGTTTCGCCGCGGTGCCCAATGATAAAGCCCACGTCATCGCCAGACACCGTCAGCATGGCGCCGCCTTCTTCCGGCTGGATGCCCACTTTTGCATCCGGCAATCCCAAATGGTGCAGGATCCCTTCCAGGTACTCCGCCGCCTGCTGCGCCGGGGTAGACTCCACATAAGCACGCACCTTCGCCGGACTGCCGCCAAAAATCCCCAGCGTCTTGCGCACAGGCATCTCCAAAACCTCAAACTGCGCTTCTTCCGGATCCACGCCCAGTTCCCGGCACGCCGCCTCGCGCGCCTCTTCCACGGTTTCGCCCGTGCCGATCGCTTCTTTTCTCATTTACCGCATCCTCCTTTTCCATAGCCTAGTAAACTCCGTATAAGACGTATGAGATCATTTCTATTTTATACGACAAATGTAGACAACGCAAGCCAATTACCGCTTTTTTCCCATATAATCATTCTTGCTGCCCGCGTTCTTGCCGCGCGATGCTTTGCCGCTCTTCGACTGTCCTTTTTTCTTGCGGGCGCCTTCTCCATTGGGCGACATCTGATTCCAGTTGCGCACCTTCCGTTCAATCTGCGCCTGCACCTCCGGCGGCAGCTCCGGAATGTTCGCCTCTTCCGCTTCAATCCGCAGCAAGTGCGCCGCCTCGCTCTTGGCATTGAGCTTGACCGGCGTAAAGAACTTCTGCATCGACCACATGCGCACGAATCCCATCACGCCGTTGAGCACATAATAAATACCCATGGCGGCGGGCACGATACACGTGATGTAGAACATCCAAATCGCCATGACGACCATCACCACGGTCATGCAGCCCTGGGTTCTCAGCGCCTGCGAATTGCCCATCTGCTTTTGCATGCGAATGTTGTAAAACTGGGTGAAAATCTGCAAAGCCAAGCTGGCCAGCGGCAGTACAAACAGGTTTGTCTGGAAAAGCGTCTGCCAAAAATGCCCGGAAACAGCCGGCGTCTGCAACAGATCCAATCCTAAAAACTGAAAGCTTTGGCTGAATTGATTCAGTGTCGCCAAATCCGAGCTGCTGAAGATCTGGCCCAGATAGGGCTGGACCTGCTGGAAGCTCCGAATCAGATCAATCTGGCGGTAGGTGCTGGCATATCCGCCGCTGCTGCTGGCGAACACGTCGCCCGGCACCGTATTGATAAAATTGACTGCCGTGGCCACCGCGTTGCTGTCCAGATGCAGCATGTTGGTCAACGGGTTCGACAGCGCATAAAACAGGCCCATAAAGACGATCAAGGGGGCAAACGAGATCAGGCATCCGGAGCAGCCCAACGAGTTGTTGCCCTCTTCCTGCATCAATTTCTGTTGCTCTTCCTGGAGCTTGACCTTATCATCCTTATAGATCTTCTGCAGCTCCTGCATCTTTTTCTGCATCTTGGAGCTGCCGGCCATGGTCTTTTGTTGCTTAATATAGGTTGGGAACAGTGCAAAGTTCAGCACCACAGTAAACAGGATGATTGCAACGCCGTAGTTGCGCACCAACATGTAAAAGAAGTACACGACATAGCCGACAATCCATCCGAGTCCAGAAAAAATCTGATACATAAGGCGGTCTACTCTCCTCCGTCAAGGAAATATTTTCAAAGTCCCTGTTTCAAAACTTCATCGCCGCTTTTTTGGTGGCTTTTTCTCTGGGACAGGATCATAGCCGCCCCGGCTGAAGGGATTGCATCGCAGGAACCGCCACAGGGCCAGCAGGGTCCCCTTTGCAGCGCCAAAGCGCTCGATGGCCTCCTCGGCATAATGCGAGCAGGTCGGGTAGTATTTGCACAGCCCATGCGTTGGGATGGGCCATTGATGATAGGCGCGAATAAGCTTGAGCAGCAATGTCTTGACTGGTGCTTTCATTGCCAGACGCCCGCTTTTTTGAGCTGCTGGGCCATTGCCCGCGCCACAGCCGTGCTTTTGACAAACGGCGTTTTGGCCCGGGCGACAAAAATCAAGTCGCAGCCCGGCCGGATGCGCGGCAAAAGCGACTGAAAAGCCGCCCGGATCACGCGGCGGGCCCGGTTGCGCTTGACCGCATTGCCGATGCGCTTGCTGGTGGTAATGCCAACGCGCACCGCCTTCAATCGGTTTTTGGCCACATAACAGACCACCACCGGGCTGACAAAATTCTTGCCGCGGGCATAAATGCGGCGGAAATCCCGGTTGTCCTTGATGGGTGTGTAGTCCATTGCTTCAGCTCCGTTACATATAAAAAGAAAGGCCACGCAGCGGTGGCCATTGGGTGTTTGCCCTTACAAATCAATAGGACAGGCGCGCCCGGCCCTTTGCACGGCGGCGGGCAAGTACCTTGCGGCCGTTGCTGGTGGCCATTCTCTTGCGGAAGCCATGCTCCTTCTTGCGGTGGAGCTTTTTCGGCTGGTAGGTTCTCAGCATCTATTCACACCCCCCTTTCGGGCTTTCCCTCGAATCAAAACCTTTGCAATTTAGCATTATATCGTAAAAACGCCGTGGCTGTCAAGTTTTTTGCCGCCAGGCAAAGGAGAAAAAGAAAATTATTTACAAATAGGCCTCCCCGTTTTCAGCAAATCGGCCCTTTCCGCCCGCCGCTTTACCTTTAAACGACAAGCCCCGGATTGCAAAAGGACGGGTTTTATGGTAGTATAATATATATTTAAATGTATTGTTGCCGGATTGCCCCGGCTGCGCCACCCTATCTATCGAGGAGAGCTGAACACATGGATTCCTTTACCGAAGCGTGGGACCTGATTTGCGACTACTGCCGCCAAAAAATCACAGAAGTCGCCTATACCACCTGGATCGCACGCATCAAACCGGTGAGCATGGACTTTTCCAGCGGCACCGCCGTGCTGGAAGTCCCCAATGACTTTCACCGGAAAACCATTCTGCATTATTATCTGGACACCATCCAGGAGGCTTTTGCCCAGATTTTCGGCACGCGGGATATCCGCATCGAGATGCGCACGGCGGACGAAAAAACCCAGCCCGTGGAAAAACCGAGCGGGGACGATTACGAATATACATTTGACACCTTCATTGTGGGGCCGAGCAACAAATTTGCCCACGCGGCCAGCCTTGCCGTGGCGACAAAGCCGGCCGAGCTCTATAACCCGCTTTTTATCTACGGCAACTCCGGCCTTGGCAAAACGCATCTGCTCTACGCCATCTGCAATGAAATCAAGAAAAACAACCCAAAGATGAATATCGTCTATATCAAGGGTGACGAATTCACCAATGAGCTGATTAACGCCATCCGAAACGGCACCACCATGGAATTCCACAACCGCTACCGCAACGCGGACGTGCTGCTGGTCGATGATATTCAGTTTATCGCGGGCAAAGACTCCACGCAGGAAGAATTCTTCCATACCTTCAATACGCTCTATGAAGCCAAAAAGCAGATCGTCCTGACGAGCGACCGCCCGCCAAAGGACATCGCCACGCTGGAAGAGCGCCTGCTCACGCGCTTTGAGTGGGGACTGACCGCGGACATCCAGCCGCCGGACTTTGAAACGCGCATTGCCATCATCAACCGCAAGGCGGAGCTTTTAGATCTGCACCTCGACGAAAATGTGATCGAATATATGGCCAACCGCCTGAAAAATAATATCCGGCAGCTGGAAGGCGCCGTCAAAAAGATGAAAGCCTATCACCTGCTGAACAACTATCCTCTGAACATCAATACCGCCCAGGCCGCCATCAGCGACATCATCAACAACGACCAGCCCGTTCCGGTCACCGTCGAAAAGATTATCGAAGAGGTGTCGCGCACCTACAACGTGACGCCGGAAGACCTGCGCTCCAGCAAGCGCAGCGCCAACATCAGCAGCGCGCGCCAAGTCGCCATGTATATTGTACGCGAAATCACGCAGATGCCGATGACGGCCATCGGCGAAGAATTCGGCGGCCGCGACCACTCCACCGTTGTCTATGCCATGCAGCAGGTGGAAAAGAACATCGGCAAAAACCCGAAAGTCCGCGCCACGGTCGAGGACATCATCAAAAATATCCGCGACCGCTAAAAAACGATTTTCCTTTCAATTCCATAGAGGAATCCAGTCCAAATGCGCCGCATCCAACCGGCCGGACCGTTTCCAGGCATTTCGCCCGCATCGTATGCAACCGTATGCAGGCGCCCTTCCATCCGCCTTGGAATATTCATTTTTTCTTATATTTATGCATGCAAATCGCGTATATTTTTACAGAAATTCTTTAACTTCTTTTCAACTTTCCCCACAGAGTTTTCAACAGTACGTTAAAAACCCGGATTGGCTCGAAAAGTTTTCCAATCTTTTCACACAGCCCTGTGTAAAATTTTCTTCTCTTTTTGGCGGTTCTCTGCAGGGTTTGCGGCCTTTCCACTTTTCAAGGCCCCCTACTGTTATTGCTAAATTAAACGCTCTTCTATTATACTCTCTGTAAATGGAGGCACCCAATCCATGAAATTCACGTGTGACCGGCAAGCCCTGACCGAAGCTGTATTAAATGTGCAAAGGGCTGTATCATCCAAAAGCTCCATCCCCGCGCTCGAGGGCATCCTTTTAAAGGCAAAAACCGATTCGTTGTTCCTTTGCGGCTACGACCTTGCGCTGGGTATGACAACCGAAATTCCCGCAAGTGTCGAAGAGACCGGCACCATTGTCCTTTCCGCAAGGCTCTTCGGCGACATCGTCCGCCGGCTTCCGGACAGCGGCGTACACATCGACACAGACGACAAGAATATGACCACCGTCACGTCCGGCCAAAGCAACTTCTCCATTGTCGGCATCCCGGCCGAAGAATACCCGGAGCTGCCAACCATCAGCGGCGAAACCGGCATCAGCCTGCCCAATGGCGTTTTAAAGGGCATGATCCGGCAGACCATCTTTGCGGTCGCAGAAAGCGACGCCAAGCCGATCCATACGGGCACGCTTTTTGAAATCGGCGGCGGCAAGATCCGCCTGGTCAGCGTGGACGGCTACCGGCTGGCACTGCGCGAAGAGGCTGTCCAAAGCGGCGATCTGGATATTTCCTTTGTGGTGCCGGGCAAAACGCTCCAGGAAATCAGCAAGCTGCTGCCGGATAACGACGAAACCTGCACTTTCCAGGTCGGCAGCCGCCACATCCTGTTTTCCGTCGGCAATTACACAGTCATTTCCCGCCTTCTGGAGGGGGAATTCCTCGATTACCGCGCGGCTATCCCGCAGACAAGCACCAGCGAGGCGGTCATCAAGACGCAGGACTTTATCAGCAGCGTGGAGCGCGTTTCCCTGCTGATCACCGAACGGCTGAAAAGCCCGGTGCGGTGCATTTTCGACGAAAACGAAGTGCGCCTTTCCTGCTATACGCCGATCGGCCGCGCAAGCGACAGTTTCCCCGAACAATTGACAGGGCCGGCCGTGGAGATGGGCTTTAACGACAAATATCTGCTGGATGCCCTGCGCAACACGGAGGGCGATCAGGTGAAAATTCAGCTCAATGGCCCGTTGTCGCCCATGAAGGTCCTTCCGTCGGAAGGGGACAGCTACCTGTTTCTGGTGCTGCCGGTGCGCCTGAAGAGCGAATAAGAAAGTACAGTTTATCCGCAAAAAGAACGGAATTTTGTGCATATAAAGGATTAAAATCTATGAATAGGGAAATCATAACAATTGATACGGCGTTTATCCGCCTGGACGCGCTTCTGAAAGTCGCCGGGGCCGTGGATACCGGCGGGCGCGCCAAATATGTGGTGCAAAGCGGCGAGGTTATGGTCAACGGCGAGGTCTGTACGATGCGCGGAAAGAAGCTGCATCCCGGCGACGCCGTCACGTATGGCGGGCGCACCTATGAGGTGGCTGCGCAGTGAAGGTGCTTTCCCTGCGGCACCAGGGGTACCGCAACCTGGAGCCGGACACATTTTTTCCGGGAGAAGGCGTCAACCTGATCTGCGGTCCCAACGCCCAGGGCAAGACAAACCTTTTGGAGGCGCTGTGGCTCTTTACGGGCGGGCGCAGCTTTCGGGGCACGCGCGACAGCGAGCTGGTCCGCCGCGGGGAGGAGCAGGCGAAATTGACGCTTTCCTTTTACCGCGATGACCGGGAGCAGGAAGCGCAGCTGACCCTTTCTGGCGGTAAGCGCCACGCCTCGCTCAACGGCGTCCCCCTGCATTCGCCGGGGCAGCTGGTCGGGCGCATCTGCGCGGTGATTTTTTCGCCGGAGCACATATCCCTGGTACGGGAAGGTCCGGCGGGCCGGCGGGCCTTTCTGGATGGGGCTTTGTGCCAGATCCGGCCCGGCTATGTCCGCCTGCTCAACCGCTACCGCCGCACGCTTTCGCAGCGCAACGCGCTTTTGAAGGACATCCCCCGCCACTGCGAGCTGGAGGATACGCTGGCCATCTGGGATGAAAAACTGGTGCAGGACGGCGCAAAGATTGTGGCCCAGCGCACCGCGTACCTGGACCTGCTGCGCGGGATCGCGGCCGAGCGGTACAGCGGACTGAGCCACGGCCGCGAAACGCTCTCCCTGACCTATCGGGAGAGTGCGCCGGATCTGCGCGCTTCGCTGCGCGCTGGGCGGCGGCGCGATATCCAGCAGGGATTCACAGGGGCCGGGCCGCATCGGGACGATTTTTCCATGGAAATCAATTCGGAAAATGCCCGCGCCTTTGGCTCCCAGGGGCAAAAGCGCAGCATTGTGCTGGCGCTCAAGCTCGCGGAAGCCGCCATTCTGGAAGAGCGGACCGGCGAAAAACCCCTGGTTTTATTGGACGATGTGCTCAGCGAGCTGGACGCAACGCGCCAGGAATACCTGCTCAACCATCTGACGGACTGCCAGGTCTTCATCACCTGCTGCGAGCCGGGGCAGGCGGCGCAGCTGCGCGGCGGGCGGCTGTTTTCCGTCCAGGCGGGCCGCGTCACGGCGTCGCCCGCAATCCCATAAAAAGGAGCGACTTTTTCCATGTATGTGCATCTCGGTCAGGAAACCGTCATCCGCAGCGAGGAGATTATCGGCATCTTTGATCTGGAGACCTCTACGCTGTCGCCGTCCACCCGGGCTTATTTGGGGGCCAGCGAAAAGGCGGGCCGCGTGGTGAATGTTTCCCTGGAAATGCCGAAGAGCTTTGTGCTCTGCCGCGATGCAAAGGGGCGGGAACGCGTGTATATCTCTCAGATCAGTTCCGCGACGCTTTTGAAACGAGCAGGCTTTTTGGATGGCCTGCGCAGCGTTCGTCCCGAAAAGGAGGGCTTGCAATGAAGAAACCGGAGACGCCACAGTGTCCGTATTGTGGGAAAAAATTGGGCTTTGCAACGGCCTTTTCCCTGCGCAGAGAGGGCGAGTACTGCTGCAAAGCATGCGGCGGGGTGTCCAATATCACCCTGGTCCGCAGAATTTATCCCTTTGCCGGGATCTGCGTGGCCATTGCGGCGGTATTTGTCGTGCTGGGCGAATTTGTTTTGCAGACCGTCAACTGGCTGATCCTGTTGGGGACAATCCTGCCGTTTGTCGTGTTTTATATCGGCGCCCCGTTTTTCCTGGAACTCAAGCGCCCCATTTTGCACCGCAGAAAAGTTGCACATCAGACGGAAAGCCTGCCCAATCTGGAAAAGACAGCGCAGGCGATGCAAATCCCCGCTGCGCCGGACGTGGGCGCTGCGGAGGATAGTGAACCGACGCGGGTGATGAACCGCCCTGCGCCGCAAGAGAGTGTACCGGCTGCGCCTGCGGACAGCGTTGCTGCCCTGGAAGAAGCACTCGCCCGGGAGGCAGAGCCGGTCTTTTATGAGCGGCCGCAGATGGTGGAAAAGGACGGCGAATATGTCGGGTATCGCAGGCCGCTTTCCCGGCGCTTTTTGGAGGTGCCGAAATGACGCGGCATGTGTGCCCCGCCTGCCAGGCGCGGTTGCGCCGCGGGGAGCTGCTTTGGGCATGCCGCGCCAGACGATGGCAGTGTCCGGTGTGCGGCGCGTTTTCCTTTGCGGTGATCAGTGGCCCGCGCGCGGCGGGGCTTTTGTCGCTGCTGGTTTTAGTCTGCGCGCTGGACGTCGCGTTTTTGAACATAGACCTGCCATTTCCGGGTGTTCTGCTCTTTACGGCGGCCGCCGTGGTGGCGCTGTGGTATTTCCGCTATGCCGCAGTCGTGCTTGTGCCGGCGCAAGAGAACGATAAAACCGGTTGATTTGACGGGATTTGGAAGGCCCATTCTTTTGGCTTGGGCTACAGGATAGATTGTGATTGTGGGAGGTTCCATTTTGGAAATCAATGAAGTCACACAGGCCAGCGAAGCCTATGACGAAAATCAAATTCAGGTTCTGGAGGGGTTGGAGGCTGTCCGGAAGCGTCCGGGCATGTACATCGGCAGCACCGGTGTGCGCGGCCTGCACCATCTGGTTTATGAGATTGTGGACAATGCAGTGGACGAAGCGCTCGCGGGCTTCTGCGACCGCATCGACGTGGTGATCGAGCCGGAAAACGTCATCAATGTGACGGACAACGGCCGCGGCATTCCGGTCGGCATCGAGCACAAGACCGGTTTGCCGGCGGTCACCGTGGTCTATACGGTGCTGCACGCGGGCGGCAAATTCGGCGGCGGCGGCTATAAGGTTTCCAGCGGCCTGCACGGCGTCGGCGCTTCTGTGGTCAATGCGTTGTCCATGTGGCTGGAGGTCAAGGTCATCCACGAAGGGAAGATCTATTTCCAGCGCTTTGAGCGCGGCAAGGCGGTGACAGAGCTCAAAATCATCGGGGATGCCGAGCCCGGTCAAAGCGGCACCAACGTCCGGTTTCAGGCGGATCCGGAGATTTTCCGGGATACTACGGAATATCAATATGAGGTGCTGCAAAAGCATCTGCGCGAGCAGGCGTTTTTGAATGCCGGGGTCAATATTATCCTGACGGACCGCCGTGATCCGGAAAATGAAATCTCCAACCGCTTCTGCTATGAAGGCGGCATCTCGAGCTTTGTCGAGTTCATCAATAAGGAAAAGACGCCGATTCATCCGGATATCATCCATTTTTCCGCGACTGCGCCGGATATCCATGCGAATGCTGAAATTGCGATGCAGTATACGGATTCCTACAATGAAATGCTCCTCTCTTTTGCCAACGACGTACATACGACGGATGGCGGAACGCATGTGGAGGGCTTCAAGCGCGCTTTGACCCGTGTGATGAATAATTACGCGCGCACGCACAATATTCTGAAGGACAGCGACGCAAATCTGAGCGGCGAGGATGTGCGCGAGGGCCTGACTGTCATCATCAGCGTCAAGCTGCAGGACGCGCAGTTCGAGAGCCAGACCAAGGCAAAGCTCGGCAATACCGAGATCGGCACGCTCGTCAACAGCGTGGTCGGCGACAAGCTCTCCACGTATCTGGAAGAGCACCCGGCCGTGGCAAAGGCGATTTTTGAAAAATCCATGGCCGCTTCCCGCGCGCGCGAGGCGGCCCGCAAGGCCCGCGAGCTGGTGCGCCGCAAATCCGCTTTGGAGACGGCGAGCCTGCCGGGAAAGCTGGCCGACTGCCGCAGCCGCAATCCGGAGGAAACGGAACTGTATATCGTCGAGGGCGATTCCGCAGGCGGCTCTGCCAAGGGCGGGCGCAATCCGAAGTATCAGGCCATTTTGCCGCTTTGGGGCAAGATGCTCAACGTCGAGAAGGCGCGTTTGGACAAGGTATACAGCAACGAAAAGCTGATGCCGATCGTGTTGGCCTTGGGAACAGGTCTGGGCGAGGATTTCGATTTGTCAAAATTGCGGTATAATAAGATTATCATCATGGCCGATGCCGATGTCGACGGCAGCCATATCCGCATTTTGCTTCTGACCTTTTTCTTCCGTTTTATGCGGCCCTTGATCGAGGCGGGCCATGTGTTTCTCGCTCAGCCGCCCCTTTACCGCTTGACAAAAAATAAGCAGCATTATTATGCTTATTCCGACAGTGAGCGCGACGAGCTCATGCAAAAGCTCGGCCAGACCGATATCCAGCGGTACAAGGGCTTGGGCGAGATGGACCCGGAGCAGCTTTGGGAAACCACGATGAACCCGGAAACACGCCTGATGAAACGCGTCAATCTGGAGGACGCGACGGCGGCGGACGAGGTCTTTACCGTCTTAATGGGCGACCGCGTGGAGCCGCGCCGTCAATATATCGAGGCAAACGCCAAATATACAGAAAACATCGATGTCTAAAAGGGGTATACTGCCCCACTTGATTCAGGAGGGAATAAACCATATGAACAGTGATCGAATACCGGAAGAACAGTCGCAGCCTCCGGGCCTTGAAACGCCGGAGGAGGACGAGGACGCCGTCAAATGGGATGGCAGTGAAGCCCAGATGGTCCCGGATGAAGATGCAGAAGAATATGAAGACGACTATGCAGCCGTCAAATTGACGTATACGCTGACAGAGCGCGAGTGGTATCGCGCGCTGCTGATCCAGAAGCTGCCGCGCAAGCGGGTGGCGGCTCTTTGGATCGTGCGGGCTGTGTTGATTGCCGCAGCGGCCGGATGCTTTACCGCGTTTGCAAACCTTTTGCAGGGCGGCTTTCTGGCTGGGGGAATTGTGTGCCTTATCGTGGATATTTTGATTTTGACGGCCCTTCCCTATTTTCTGATTGCCCGGCAGGCGAAAAAGCGCCGGGATGACCTGGCGTATACACTAAAAATCTATCCCGATGAGATCGATGTCAGCCACGGGGCGGAAACGTATGAGATTCCGCTCGACGAGAGCCATTTCCGGGAGGAAAAGCATGGCCTTTTGCTGATTTATCGGGCACTCAACTACATAGAGCAGGGCGATGTGCTGGTGCTGCCTCTGCGCAGCGTGGAGCCGGGTATGCTGGCGGATGTCGAGGCTATCGTGCGCGCCGGAACGAACCGGCGTAAACCGTGATGGGCGCGCCGCTGCTGGCGCTGCGCCAGCAGCTGACCGCGGAATCCTACGCCATGGCGTATGCAATGTGGGAAGGCCATCTTTCCCTGATGCATTCCCGCTCTGTACGGGTCGCTCTGTGCCTGGCCATTGCGTTGCTGCTGATCGCCTGCATCCCCATCATGCAGCATCTGACAGGGGATTGGTTCGGCGCGGCGGCACTCTCCGTGTTGTCGATTGCCGCGGCGTTCTATTTCTGGCGGATGCATCCGGCGGCTATGATTCAGAAGGGGCGCAACCTGTATGATAGGACGCCGCTGCTGCATGGCTTTCACACGCACACGCTCTATGCGGACCGGATTGAGTCCCAAAGCGAGGACGAGTGGATGTGCCAGTATTATACGGATTTTGACCAGTGCCTGGAAGGAGCGGGCCTGTTTGTCCTGTGCGGTGGGCCGGAACGCGGCCTGATCGTGCTGGACAAGGCCCAAATGCGCAAGGACGAATGCGAAACCGTACGCGATTGCCTGAAAAATGCGTTTGCCGCGCGGTACTGGCGGCTTGGCAGTTCCGGCGGCGTCGAATGAAGGGGGATTTGATGGAACAGTCTCTGGAGACGGGGACCATCACCGTGACCTTTTTGCCCACAGCCGAAGATGTGGTGGATTTTGCCCAGGCGCGGTTTCTCTGCGGGGCGGGCCGGATGCCGGCGGTGTTTCGCAACATCGGCCTGTATATCGCCCAGCGTGACGCGCTCATGCAGTATCAGCAGCGGCCGCCCTTTGCCTGCACGGCGTCTTTTTCGCCGGCCGGCGTCTCGCTGGAAACCGAGCGCTATAAGGCGCGTCTGCCCTGGCGCAAGCTGTGCGGGTGCAAGCTGACGGAAAAGGTTTTGCTGCTTTATACCGGCGTGCAGGAGGTCCGCTTTGTGCCGGCCCGCACACTTTCGGCAAAACAGCAGCAGGCGGTGCTCCAGTTTTATCATGATGCGAATTCAGTAGTACAGGAGGATGCTCATTAATGGATGATGCATTTCAGAACGATGCAAAACAGAAGATTGAGGACGTAAGTCTGGAAAAAGAGGTGCAGAAATCCTTTTTGGATTACTCCATGTCGGTCATCGTGTCGCGCGCGCTGCCCGATGTTCGCGACGGCCTCAAGCCGGTGCACCGCCGGATCCTGTATGCCATGTATGAGGACGGCATCACGCCAGACAAGCCCTATAAAAAATGCGCGACAACGGTCGGCAATGTGCTGGGCCGCTACCATCCGCACGGCGATGCCTCTGTCTATGACGCCCTGGTGCGCTTGGCACAGGATTTCTCCATGCGCTATATGCTCGTCGACGGCCACGGCAATTTTGGTTCCGTGGATGGCGACCCGCCCGCTGCTTACCGTTACACGGAAGCGCGCATGAGCAAACTGAGCCTCGAGATGCTGCAGGATATCGACAAAGATACCGTGGATTTTGGGCCGAACTTTGACGACAGCCGCAAAGAACCGAGCGTTCTACCCAGCCATTTTCCGAACCTTTTGGTCAATGGATCGAGCGGCATTGCCGTGGGCATGGCGACCAATATCCCGCCGCATAATATGGGCGAGGTACTCGACGGCGTCTGCGCAATGATCGACAACCCGGATATCGGGATGGAAGGCCTGATGCAGTATATCAAGGGCCCGGACTTTCCGACGGGCGGCATTATCATGGGCCGCGCCGGCATCCGCGCCGCCTACGCGACGGGCCACGGGCGCATCACGGTGCGGGCCCGCGCAGAAATTGTCGAGGAGAAAAACGGCCGTTTCAGCATTGTCGTGACCGAGCTGCCTTATCAGGTCAATAAGGCGCGCATGATCGAAAACATCGCCGAGCTTGTCAAAAACCGGCGCCTCGACGGCATTTCCAACATTGAAGACCATTCCGACCGCAATGGCATGCATGTGGTCATTTCTGTGAAGCGCGACGCCTCGCCGCAGATTGTGCTCAACCGGCTGTATGCCTATACGCAGATGCAGACGACCTTCAGCGTCAACCTGCTGGCCATTGTCGGCGCGCACGGCGCCCGGGATGGACAGCCAGTGTTCAATGGCGAGCCAAAGCTTTTGACGCTCAAGGAGATTTTACAGGAATATATTTCCTTTCAGAAGGAGGTCGTCGTCCGGCGCACCAAGTTCGATCTGGAAAAAGCGCTGGCCCGTGCCCATATTTTGGAGGGCCTAAAAATTGCGGTCGATAACATAGACGAGGTCATCTCGATCATCCGTCAAAGCCCGGACCGCCCGACCGCCCGGAACCGCTTGACCGAGCGGTTTGGCCTGGACGATGTGCAGACACAGGCCATCGTGCAGATGCCGCTGGGCGCTTTGACCGGCTTGGAGCGTGAAAAATTGGAGCGCGAATTGGCGGAAATTGAGGCAAAGGTCGCCGATTTGCGCGATATTCTGGCCAATGAATCGCGCGTTTTGCAGATTATCAAGGACGAGGCCCAATCGGTCAAGCAGAAGTTTTCCGACGAACGCCGCACGGAGATCGCCGCCGTCACCGGCGAGGTCGATATTGAGGACCTGATCCCACAGGAGGAATGCGTGCTGACCTTGACGGATTTCGGCTATGTCAAGCGCATGTCCACCGATACTTACCATACGCAGAATCGTGGCGGCCGCGGCATCAGCGCCATGACCCGGCGCGAGGAGGATGTGGCCAGCGAGATGTTCATCTGCGGCAGCCACGACTATGTGCTGTTCTTTACGAATCTCGGCCGCGTTTACCGCTTGAAATGCTATGAAGTGCCGGAAGGAAGCCGCACGAGCAAGGGCATCAACATCGCAAACCTGCTGCCGATTGCGCAGGAGGAGCGCGTGACGTCGATGATCCGCGTGCCGGAATTCGATGAACAAAGCTACTTGTGCATGGTCACGCGCAACGGCCTGATCAAGCGCACAGCGCTGTCCGCTTATAACACGGCGCGCAAGGGCGGCGTGATTGCGCTCGATCTCAATGACGGCGACGAACTGTGCTGGGTGCGCCTGACGGGCGGCGACGATGAGCTGCTTGTCGCCACGCATCTTGGCATGGCGATCCGCTTCTCGGAACAGGATGTGCGTCCGATGGGCCGCTCGGCGCGCGGCGTCAAGGCGATTACGCTCAAAGAGAGCGACTATGTGGTCGGCATGAGCACGCTGCGCGAAGAGGGCCGCGTGCTGACGGTCAGCGAAACCGGATATGGCCGCCTGTCGCCGATCGAGGACTACCGCCTGCAAACCCGCGGCGGCAAGGGCCTTTTGAATTACCATGTCGATCAGTATGGCTGTGTGGCAGCCATCAAGGTGGTCGATTTGACCGATGACATTATCCTGATTTCAAAAGATGGCATCCTGATCCGCATTCCGGCCAATTCCATCCGCATCTGCTCGCGTCCGAGCAAGGGCGTCAAGGTCATGCGCCTGGATCGCGGCGATAAGGTAATCACGCTGGCGCGCACGGAGCACGAGGAAGAGACCAATCACGAAAGCGAAAATGCGGCTGAACAGGAATCCCCGCAGGCGCCGTCGCAGGAAGCAAACCCATCCGATAAACCCGATGGGGAGGAATCCGAATGAGTCCCGTCCAAAAGTGGGCGGCGCTGATTTTGTGCGCCGCGGTGGCCGCCGCCGCGGCCGGTTGCACGGAACAGACGGCCAGTTCGACCGCCCCTTTGGTTGTCTCTTCGCAGCCGTCTTCCTCCAGCGAGCCCACTGTCAGCCAGGAAGACGCCATCACGCCGGGCCCTGTTTCAGCCGTCTCCTCGCAGGCACAGAGCGCCTTCGAGGCCAAATGGGCGCAGAATCCGCTGGATGCCGCCTATGAAAAAGAGAGCGGCGACGCAGAATCCACCAAGGAAATCACGGAATTGGACAACAAGTATGCCCTTCAGTGGGAGAGCGCGGTTGTCGATGCCTATCAGAAGCTGATGCAGGCCAGCAACAACGACGCTTCCCTGAAATCCGAGCAGGAAAAATGGGAGTCCAGCAAGGCGGACGCGCTCCGGCAGATTCAGGAGAGCCAGCAGGGCAACGGAACTGCCGGCAGCATGGCCGTGGCCAATGCGACGATGTCGTTTTACCGCGGCCGCGCAAAACAGTTGTATCAGGAGCTTTATCAGTATGATCCGGATTTTACGTTTGATGCGACCAATTGAGGAGGCGCGGAATAGATGCAGTTGAAGGAAGAAACGCTCTCGCAGAACTATCTGTATCATGGGCATATTTTGCAGATGCATGTCGATCAGGTGCAGCTGGAGGATGGCCGCACCGCCTCGCGCGAATGCGTCGACCATCCCGGCGGGGTGAGCGTCGCCGCGCTGACGGCGCAGGATGAACTTTTGATGGTGCGGCAGTACCGGTATCCGTATCACGAAGTGGTGTTGGAGGCGCCCGCCGGGAAACTCGATCCCGGCGAGGACCCGCTTGAAGCCTGCAAGCGCGAACAGATGGAGGAGACCGGCACATGGTCGTCCGCGTACCTTTCGCTGGGCACAATCTATCCGTCCCCTGGCTATACAAACGAAAAACTCCACCTGTATGCCTGCCGCGTAAGCGGTCAGGGCAGCCAGCATCTAGACCCCGGCGAATTTCTGGAAGTGGAGCGGATTCCATTTGCACAGGCATTGTCGATGGTCGATGACAACGCCATTCCGGACAGCAAGACCCAGATCCTGATTTTGCGGACCGCGCGCTTGCTTGCGCAGGGAAAACTGTGACGCCGATGTACAAATGAACAAAATGCGCCTTCATTCGGCTTTTGACGGTCGAATCAAGGCGCATCTTTTTTTCAATTTTTATAACCTGTTTTTATCGCCCCACTCGCACATCCCATCGAGAATCGGGATCAGCGACTTTCCCCGCTCTGTCAGACTGTACTCGACTTTCGGCGGAATCTGCGGGTATTCTTTTCGGTGGACCAGCTGGTCGGCTTCCAGTTGCTTCAAGGTGGAACTCAGAGTTTTATAAGAGATTCCCCCAATGTATTTTTTCATTTCATTGAACCGCACGACGCCGAATTCCATCAACGTATAAAGAATCGT
>ERZ1090864.214-NODE-214-length-31995-cov-8.341954_pt1 | contig 31995 bp, 31 predicted proteins | sample MGYA00478479_ERZ1090864 | MGnify/ENA primary metagenome ERZ1090864 (study PRJEB33644, sample SAMEA5815743) | chicken gut metagenome | biome: Chicken; feature: Gastrointestinal Tract; material: Caecum | place: Ireland | collected 2019-01-01 | study: A study of the...
CTTTACGAGGATATTGTGTATCCCCGCCCTTTTTGCCCCCCATACGTCAGTAAAGAGCTGGTCCCCTACAAAAAGAGTATTTGTCCTGTCCGTACCCATGATCTCCATCGCACGGATATAATTTTTCGTGGAAGGCTTGTGGGCATTATAGATATAATGTGTCCCGATATCTTTATTAAACATTTTCACTCTTGCCTCCTGGTTATTTGAGATAAGGCAGGATGCAAAGCCGATATCCGAAAGCCTTTGAAACAGTTTCTCCGCCCTGTCGTCCGCGGGCGCCCCATGGGGCACTAATGTATTGTCAATATCAAATATAACGCCCCTGTAACCTTTTTCATACAGTTTTTCAAATGGGATGACATATGTGGACGCCACATACTCATCCGGAAAAAATTTTTCAAACATTATTTCTTATCCAACTCCGCAAGTTTTGTAAGCAGTTCCTCGGAGATCTGTAAGACCGTCTTCCCGTCCGTCTGTATAACGATGTCCGCGGCAGCCTCATATTTCTCCCTGCGTTTTTCCATCAGTTCCGCAATATATTCCACATTATTGTTTCCATTGAGGAGCGGCCTGTCGTTGCTGTCTTTGACCCTCTCATAGATCGTCTCAGGGCTTGCAGTCAGCAGGACCACCCTTCCGTTTTTCTTCATTTCCCTGACATTTTCTTCCCTGAGGGCCACCCCGCCCCCGCAGGAAATGATACAGTTGCTCCCGGTCTGGAGTTCTTTTAACAGGCTTGTCTCAAGATTCCTGAAATATTCTTCTCCGTATGTAGCAAAAATATCCGGGATACTCATCTCCTCTCTCTCGGAGATTTCCTGGTCCATCTCTACCAGACGCATGTCAAACATGGTGCTCAGATAATCTGACACCGTAGACTTCCCGGATCCCATAAAACCGATCAGTACGATGTTATAGGAAAAAAGCTTCCTCGCCTGGATCCGCTTACTGTTCCTTAAGATCCGCTTAAACACATCCTGGATCTCTTCCTGATACTTATTATCCTTCAGTTTTTCATCCAGCCGCCTCTGCTGCTTCGCCTCCTGCGCAGGCTGCAGGATCGGCATCCCGTACTTTTCTTTATATGCCATAATCTTCTCGATGATGGCGTTCCTCTCCACGAGCGCGTCAATGATCTTATCATCACACAGCGCGAGCTGCTCGCGGTACATTTCCAGATCGTTCATTTCTCTCCTCCAAAACCGGTTTCCCTCTCAGCACAGGTATCTGATTTCCGCGCAGATACGGGCTTAGCGGTCACATTATAACAATTTTCCATCCTGATAGCAAGGAGAACGGCAGATTATCCCTGTTCTCTGCGCGATTTTCCGACCGCATCCCCTACGTTTTCTTTAAAAGCCTCCCACGCGTCCTCATGCTCCACAAAATATTTCGGACAGATCTTCCCTGTAACATCATAATGGCGGATCACGTCATCCGTGGTCAGGTCAAATTTCACACAGAGCCATGCTGTCAGCTGTACAAGAGACCGGTAAGTCTCATCCGTAAATTTCCCGGTTTCATCCGGGTGGCACACCTCGATAGACACAGTATCCGAGTTTCTCTCATTAGAAGCATACGCCACCTCCCATGTCGGGACGCACTGGATGATCTCGCCTTCCAGTCCTACGATAAAATTGCTGCTCGCCTCCGTCTCCTGCGAATACTGAAGCCCGTTAAAATAATCTCTGTTCTCCTGGGCTGTACTTCCCGGATTCGCCGTGTAGTGGATAACGATCCCGTTAATGCCGTCGCTCTGGATCCCCGGCCTGGAATACGGATTCACATCCAAAAGCTGTACGTCCAGATCAGGCTCAGAGGCATCCACATCCACATAGCGGCCATTTCGCGATACACAGGAATATACGCCAGCCGCTGCGGTCAGGATCACAAGGAGCATGATGGCTGCTGCCGCGTACATTTTTCTCCGCTGCGGGCTCTTACTCCTGTTCTTCCGCCTGCTTTTCTTTTTCGTCTGCGCCGGCCTCTGCCTCTGCTTTTTTCTTTTGTTCCCACTGTACGAATTCATCTTAACGCCCCGCTGTCTTTCGTCTTCCGGCCGGATACCGGATCCCGGAGCTGATGCTCTCTCCGTCCCCCGGCAGTTATCCCGCTGATCATTCAGTATATCACGGAAATGTTTCCGCTCTGTAAATAAAGTCTTATGATTTTATAAAAGTGCTCCTGTGCGGGCAAATTTACGAAAGCAGCAGCCAGTTAGCCCGGAACGGGCGCATCAGGTTCCAGTACCATGCCCCGGAAAGGCGAAACTCTTTTACCAGCCCCCATTTTGCCTCAATACTCCTCACATCCTCAAACCATACTACATGCTCCATGCCATTCTGCCGGTAAGTATACCAGGGGCTCTGAGCGATGGGGGCATATTCGATGACAGCACCATACTGCGCCGCAATCTCCACTGCCTCCACATTTCCGACCGTTCTCGCCCGGGTGATCCCTCTCTCATAGGGAAGCGCCCAGTCATACCCGTAGTTGGGGATGCCCAGGACCAGTTTTTCCGGCGGGATCCTGGCCACCGCGTATTCCACGACCTGCCGGACTTTGTCCAGCGGCGCGACAGCCATGGGCGGGCCATAGGTGTACCCCCATTCATAGGTCATCAGGAACACGGTATCCGCATTTTCTCCCAGGGCGGCATAATCGATCCCCTCGACGAGGAGTCCCCTCTGGGAATCCGATACCTTCGGCGCCACAGCCACAGAGACACGATATCCGTGCTCATTCATCGCGCGCCGGACTTTCCCCACAAATCCCGCGTATCCGGCCCGGTCCTGGGGAAGGACATATTCAAAATCAATGTCCACGCCCGCATATCCCCTGTCCTGCACTGCCGCCAGCATCTGCCTGATCAGGTTTTCCTGGATCTCTTCATGTCCCACCAGCACTTTTACGAGCTGGTTGTTAAACGCGCCGCCGGAAAACGGAGTCAGGACCATGAAAGGCTCGGCTCCGTTATTCCAGGCTGTCTCCACCATCCACAGGTCATCCTGCGGCGGCGGGATGAGATTTCCTTCAAAAGTAAAGCCGTAAGAAAATACAAGCAGCTCCCTCAGCGGCGGGAACGCCTGCCCGAGGATCTCAGGCTCTATAAACGGGTACGCATACCCGCCCGCAGCCCGGCCCCCGGAAACTTCTCCCGTCTCTCCCTGCCCAAGGAGAAGGAGCGCCTGCCCCGGCACAAGGACATTTCTGTCGAAAAGCTGGTTATCATATACGATCTTCCACACGGGGATACCCGTCTGCCGCGAGATCCCTTCCAGCGTATCGCCATTCTTTACCACATAGATCAAAAAAGTCACCCCCGTGCAGAAAGCATATGCACGGGCACAGAAGAATATGACACCCTCACAGGTGATCCTGACTCCTGCAGAAAAGTGCGTCATACCGGACGGATGAGCACGTCTCGGATAAGCTATCTGATAAACATCGCGTCCCCGAAGCTGAAGAACCGGTATCTCTCTTTTACTGCTTCCTCATACGCCGCAAGCACATGCTCCCTGCCTGCCAGCGCGGACACGAGCATGACCAGGGTAGACTCCGGCAGGTGGAAATTCGTGATCAGGGCGTCCAGGATCTTAAACTGATACCCCGGATAGATAAAGATATCCGTCCACCCGCTGCACGCCTTAAGCCTTCCGTTTTCGTCAGCTGCGGATTCGATGGTCCGGCAGCTCGTCGTGCCCACGCAGATCACGCGCTTCCCTTTCTCTTTCGCGCGGTTGATCTTCTCTGCCGCTGTCTCATCGATCATATAAAACTCCGAATGCATGTGATGGTTCTCCACATCATCCACCTTGACCGGGCGGAATGTGCCCAGCCCTACATGGAGCGTCACATGGGCGATATCCACGCCTTTATTTTTGATCTTCTCCAGAAGCTCCGGCGTAAAGTGAAGCCCCGCCGTGGGGGCCGCCGCGGATCCCGGATGCTCCGCGTACACTGTGTTGTATCTGTCCTTGTCTTTCAACTGGTGTGTGATATAAGGCGGGAGAGGCATCTGCCCGAGCCGGTCAAGGATCTCCTCGAAAATCCCCTCATACTCAAAACGGATCAGACGGTTCCCCTCATCCACGATATCCACGACCTCGCCCGTGAGGAGTCCGTCCCCAAAACTGATCCTTGTTCCCGGCTTTGCCTTGCGCCCCGGTTTCACCAGAGTCTCCCACACATCGTCCGCGCCCCGCTTTAAGAGAAGCACTTCGATCTTAGCACCGGTCTCCTCCTTCGCCCCGATCAGGCGCGCCGGGATCACCTTCGTGTCATTGATGACAAGACAGTCCCCGGGATCCAGATAGTCCACGATCTCCCGGAATACATGGTGCTCCGTCTCCCCCGTCTTTTTGTCCAGGACAAGAAGCCTGGAAGAAGAACGGTCCTCAAGAGGATCCTGGGCGATCAGTTCTTCCGGCAGATCATAATAAAAATCACTTGTTTTCACACAAATTACCCTTTCTGTCTGACAATTCTGCAAAACGGGGTCCCACCCCTTTTAAAAGGGGTCTGACCCCGTTCACACATTTTTCACATTTTACTGTCTCAGCTCAATCCCCAGCTCTTCCAGGCCGCCAAGGATCTTCTTCATCGCTGAAGCCACATCCGCCTCTTCCAGCGTTCTGTCTTTCGCGCGGAATACGATGGAGTAAGCCACGGACTTATATCCTTCTTTGATCTGCGCTCCCTCGTACAGGTCGAACAGGCGGAAGCTTTCCAGATGGGCGCCGCCTTTCCGCTCGATCACTTCCTCGATCTGTCCCACAAGGATATCTTTTGGAACAACCATGCTGATATCTCTTGTAACAGACGGGTATTTCGCGATGCCTGTATATTTCCTGTCAAATGTCGCATACGGCAGGATTTCCGGCATATCGATCACCGCGATGTAAGCGCGCTCTCCGATGCCGTAAGTGTCAGCAACTTCCGGGTGAACTTCGCCCAGATATCCGACAACTTTTCCGTCGTAGATGATATTTGCCTGGCGTCCCGGATGGAGATACGGCTTGCCTGCATTGGGGTCATATTTCTCCCTGTCTTTCATACCGATCTTCTCGAAGAATTCTTCCACCACGCCTTTCATGGTGAAGAAATCTCCGTCGCCGTACATTCCGAGTGTAAACTGCATCCTCTCCTCCGGCAGTTCTGTCAGCGGCAGCGCTTTCGGAAGATAGATATTCCCCAGCTCATACAGGCGCACATCTTTGTTTCTCCGGTTATAATTCGTAGCAAGGGATGTGAGCATCCCGTTTAAGGATGTGGTCCTCATGATGCTGTAATCCTCTCCCAGCGGGTTCATGATCTCCACCACCTTGCGCAGCGGGGATTCTGCCGGGATGAGCAGCTTGTCAAATACTTTCGGGCTCTCGAAGGAGTAAGTCATTCCCTGGCTGAACCCACAGAACTCCGCGATATCTCTCGCCACCTGCTCGATCCTGAGTTTGAAGGAGAGCTTTCCTGTAGTGGATTCTCCTGCGGGAAGCGTGGTCGGGATATTGTCATATCCGTAGAATCTCGCCACCTCTTCCGCAAGGTCCGCCAGACGGAACAGATCGTGGCGGAAAGTCGGCGCGATCACTTCCTTTGTCTCTGCGTCATACTCCAGGTCAAGCATCTTAAAGTATCCGAGCATTTCCTCCTCAGAGATATCCGTGCCCAGCAGCTCATTGACCTTATCCGCGTCGAACGGCACCCTGACAGGCTCTTTCTTCTTCCCGTACACATCCACCATGCCGCCGACCACTTCTCCGGCGCCCATCTCTTCCACGAGCTGGCACGCGCGGTCGATGGCTGCCTGCGCATTGTTCGGGTCAAGCCCTTTCTCAAACTTTGCGGAGGCGTCTGTCCTCAGGCCGATCCTCTTGCTGGACTTGCGGATGTTCACTCCGTCAAAACATGCCGCCTCGAACAGCATGGTCTTTACGTCATCTGTGATCATGGAGTTCTCTCCGCCCATGATCCCCGCGATGCCGATCTCTTTCTCGCCGTCGCAGATCATCAGCACATCCTCATCCATGGTCCTCTCCTGGCCGTCGAGTGTAGTGAATTTGTCTCCGTTCTTCGCCGTCTTTACAACGATCTGCCTGCCGGCAATGGTATCCAGGTCATAGGCATGCATCGGCTGTCCGTACTCTTCCATCACATAGTTTGTGATATCCACCAGGTTGTTGATCGGGCGGATGCCCACGGACGCAAGCCTTCTCTGCATCCATTTCGGGGATGGACCGATCTTGATATTTTTCACCACTCTCGCACAGTAGCGCGGGCAGAGGTCTGTATTTTCCACTGACACCTTAATGTAGTCATTGACATCCTCATCGTTCCCTGTCGGGGTCACCACCGGCGGATGGAACTCCTTGCGGAATGTAGCCGCCGCCTCTCTGGCAATGCCGACCACGCTGAAGCAGTCCACGCGGTTGGATGTGATCTCATACTCAAAGATCGCATCGTCCAGGCCCAGAGCCTTTACCGCGCTCTCTCCCACGACCGCGTCTTCCGGGAAAATATAGATGCCGTACTCCGGCGCTTCCGGGTACATCTCACGGCTGGAGCCCAGCTCTTCGATGGAGCACATCATGCCTGCGCTCTCCACTCCGCGGAGTTTGCCCTTTTTGATCTTAATGCCGCCTTCGACCTTCTGGCCCGGCTCATGTCCGCCGGCCACGCGTCCTCCGTCCAGAACGACCGGGACTTTGTCCCCCTCTTTCACATTCGGGGCGCCGGTCACGATCTGGATCGTCTCTGTCCCGATATTCACCTGGCAGATGATCAGCTTGTCCGCATCCGGATGCTTCTCGATCTTGTCGATCTGTCCGATCACGATCTTGTCCAGATCCGCATCCAGCCTCTCATATCCCTCAACCTTTGTACCGGACAGTGTCATCGCGTCTGTATATTCCTGCGCAGTCACATCAAGGTCCGGAACATATGCCTTTATCCATGATAATGAAGTATTCATCTCTCTAACCTATCCTTCCTTCTATTTCCAAAATCGTTTCCCGAGTCTTCCGCTTAAAACTGTTTCAGGAACCGTATATCATTCTCATACAGGAGTCTCATATCATCGATCTCATATTTCAGCAGTGCGATACGCTCCAGCCCCACGCCGAATGCGAATCCGCCGTATTCCTCGGGATCGATGCCGCACATCTCCAGCACATGCGGGTGGACCATGCCGCAGCCCAGGATCTCGATCCAGCCGGAACCTTTGCAGAACCGGCATCCCTTGCCGCCGCACTTGAAGCAGCTTACGTCCACCTCTGCGCTTGGCTCTGTGAACGGGAAATGATGGGGGCGGAACTTGGTCTTTGTCTCTGGCCCGAACAGCTCTTTTGCGAATACCTCCAGTGTCCCCTTCAGGTCAGCGAAGGAAATATTCTTGTCAATGACGAGCCCCTCGATCTGGTGGAAGGACGGGGAGTGTGTGGCATCCACTTCGTCCGAACGGAACACACGCCCCGGAGCGATCATACGGATCGGCAGTTTGCCCTGCTCCATCACACGGGCCTGCACCGGAGAAGTCTGGGTGCGCAGCACGATATCTTTGTTAATATAGAATGTATCCTGCTCATCCTTTGCCGGGTGGTCCGCCGGGATGTTCAGCTTCTCGAAGTTGTACTCATCGTATTCCACTTCCGGCCCTTCAACCACCTCGTAGCCCATGCCCACGAAGATCCGCTCCACCTCTTCAAGAGCGATGGTGTTCGGGTGCCTGTGCCCCATGATATTCTTCTTTGACGGGAGAGTCACGTCAATGACTTCCTTCTTCATCTTCTGCTCCCGGATCGCCCGTTCCATCTTTGTCTTTGACTCTTCCAGGAGCGCCTCGATAGCAGCCCTCGTGTCATTGACCATCTGGCCTACTTTCGGCCTGTCTTCCGGAGCCACATCCTTCATCCCTTTTAACACTGCCGTCAGCTCACCCTTTTTCCCAAGGTATCTGACGCGGACGTCATTGAGCTTCTCCGGAGCGTCTGCCGCCTGTATCTGGGCGACTGCCTCCGCCTTGATCTGTTCCAGTTTTTCTTTCATCTTACCTTTTACTCCTTTCCCGTATAACTCCCATCTGTCTGTACATACACATCTGCTACTCTGCACACTCTCTGCACGCTTCCGGACCGAACAGGCGCTGCGGGCATTTCCGCTGCTAAGCACTTCCGCCGCCGGGTATTTCCGCTGCTGAGCACTTCCGCCGCCGGGCACTTGCGCTCCTCGGCACGGCTGCCTGCACAGCTTTCCCGGCACAGAAAAAGCCCCATCCCTGAAAATAGGGACGAGGCTGTATCACCCGCGGTACCACCCTGTTTCCCACGCGGAAAATGCGCGGGCACTCGGTATGTGTAACGTACGATCTACGGCGCAGTCTACTGATCCGCCCTGCGGACCGTTCAAAAGCGCAGCTAACGTGGGAAATTCGATTGCCATCTGAACTAAAGAAAACTTGCAGCCGGTGATTTTCTCTCTCTGATAGAAAATGGGTCTCTACTTTACACGATCATAGCTTTTCTCAAAAATTACTTTTTCATTTTATCATATGTTTTCAGTTTGTCAACCCTGCGTTTCCCGGTGTACCCATATCCTTCCAGGATCGCGTTGATCTCCCCTCCCAGCAGGATGATATACATACACACATACAGCCACAGCAGGATCAGGATCACAGTCGTCATGCCCCCGTACATATTGGAAAATCCGGTAAAAATATCCAGATACACAGAGAAGAAAAACGAGATCAGCAGCCATCCGCACGCTGTAAACACCGCTCCCGGCAGCTGCCTGCGCATAGTCGTCTTCGCTCCGTGCCCTCTGTTCGGCAGGAATTTGTACACCAGGTCCCAGAAGATCGTCAGCACCACAAGCGTGACAAAAGTGCGGATCCGCATGATAAAATCCACCACTTTGCTGAGGAACGGGATGTTCTCATATACCATCACGCTGATACTGTTTCCAAAGACAGAGATGATCAGCGAGAGTATGATCGCCAGCAGGAACAGGACTGTGTAGATCGATGCCCTGATCCTCAGGTAAAAGTAATTCCTTGTCTCGGTATTTGAGTAGATACAATTCAGCCCTGATGTGACCGAAAGTACGCCTTTTCCTGCAGACCAGAGTGCCACGATCACGGTAAGCGGAATGAACCCGTCCGATATATTGTAAACCTGGATCACAATACTCCTGATCAGCCAGGAGACTGAGTCCGGGAACACCGGGAGGATCGCATTGAGCACGTCATTCATAGTCACATCCGTATATTGGACCATTGTGATCAAAAGAAGAAAAATAGGGATCAGTGACAGCACAAAAAAATAGGCAGCCTGAGCCGCATAGGCACCTGTATGGTGGGAATTGACTGTCTCTAAAATCTTTATGACCTGCTCTTTGACCTGTTTCTTCTTTTCCATACTAACCCCCTCTGAAGCTCTGACGGTATCCGTATCGGAAAACTTCCGCAGCTTTATGTGGCTCTCTGCCATTGTAAAAAAGCGGCCGTACAGGACGACCGCCTTTATCTTTTGCAGTAACCCAAAATGCCGGTCCTGTATTTTGAGTCCTAGCCGCAGCCAGGTGGGCAACCGCATCTGCTTTTCTGTCGTCCACTGCATATGGAGGCCTGACATATTACAGAAATATAGGAATCCCGTTTAAACAAATGTAGGTTCAAAATTACAGGGTTATCGCACATCCCAGGTTGACTTTCTTATTTACTCTACAAGTATTATACTCCGGTTGTCTGTTTTTTACAACTGATTCTTTTTTCCAATCATCTCCCGGATCTCTTCATACCATTTTTCCGCTTCCCCGTCTGTCCTGCTGTTCACATAGACCGGTCCGTCAGCAGTCGTGATCTCAAGTATGGGAGAATATTCCGTGTAAAGATACAGCCGGCAGTTTCCGGTCTCCTTTCCTTTAAATCTCCCTACCAGCATCTGATCCGTATCTCCGCCATTTACCTTTTTATAATCATCATCCGGCAGTTTCTCCCGCAGGCCCACATCCCGGATATCCTCATACCCCACTGTCAGGTCCGAGTACCCGGATGTGATCTCCACGCCGTCCTGCGTCAGCTCCAGTCCGATGGGCGTAAGTTCAAATCTGGCGAGCATGGTGCCTGTCACGACAAGGATCCCCGCCACAAGCACCACTGTCAGCACCAGAAAAACTTTTGCCGCGGGCCTTGCCATATTGGAGGTATAATTCCACGGACATATCCAGTCCTGGACGAGCAGGCGTTTATCATTTGGGTTGCTGTACCAGCCGTTTTTCCAGTACACTTCATCATCGATATACAGAGGAGACGGATCTGCCGCCAGCAGCTTCGCCCTTTTTGAGCGGATGTACACCATCCCGCCTATCAGGAGGAGCGCCGGAACACTCTCGATCATAAAGTAGACCGTATACGCCCATGAGCCAATCCAGTTCCCGTTTTCCACACAGCCGGCCAGATAGAGATATCCCAGGGCATTGAAGGCTCCACACCCTGCCAGCGACCATGACCACGCGTTTTTCTGCATCCGGTTGATCTCGGTATTCCGTCCGGAATCTTCACTGTAAACCTTGTTCCTTGTGCGCCGGAGCACAGCGTGCAGGGCGGCAAACACAAGGCAGACTGCCAGAGAGGTCATCAGAAGGATCTCTCCCTCGGCGGAGGTCCGGATAAACGTCCTGATATCAGGGATAAGACACGGCATCAGGATCATCGCCGCAAACAGGACATGCCACCAGGGGGACAGGCCCATCTTTCCCGCCCCGGCGCTCGTCTTTGTGTCAGCCGCCATAATGCGGCTCCCCCCGCTCCCGACCCAGCCCCGCTCCACTTTCAGGTCATACAGCTTCCGATGGGTCGCAAAAAGCAGGAGCATCGCTCCGGCACATATTTCGATGAGCCAGAGTATCCATACGACAATAAATACAGACATATACCAGAAATTCAGCAGGCAGATCACCGCACTGATGATCCCATTCCACAGATAGAACCTCACTGTGCGCTTCCTGTACTGCCTCATGATCCCGGAAACCTCCCCGCTCTCCGCCGCGCTCCGGGGCATATGCACTCCCATGAGCATTCCTTCCGAATACTCCCCCTTTCCACCGTATACCGCATAAAAAATACCGATAGTAAAAAGATCCACGATAAAAAAGATCCAGAACATCATCATAAGCCATTCCTCCCAGGTTATCTTCTTTGTCCGCTCATTCCAGATCCCCCTCCAAGGGAACCATCTTCTCCGTCAGCCTGCATCCGCCGTCAGTCCGCGGCCGCCCTCGAATGCTGCGCTGCACATCCGGATAAATTCTTCTTTTCGAAATCCCTTTATCTTAGCCTCCGCGCTCAGGAGCTCCAGCCCGCTCTCCAGCCTTTCGCAGAACGCCGGATCCGCACACTGGCTGTCCCGGTCCGGCAGACGCACCACAGCTCCCCGCCTTCTGTCCGTCTCGATATACCCCTCTGACCTCAGGCACTGATAAGCTTTGCTCACTGTCATAGAATTGACCCCCAGGTCGGCCGCCAGCTGGCGGACTGTGGGAAGCGCCTCCCCGTCAGCGAATTCTCCCCTTCCGATCCCTTTGACGATCTCATTGCGCAGCTGCATATAGATGGGAATATCCCCTGAAACATCGATCCTGATTATCATATCCATCCTCCTGCACCAAAACCAACTATGCCGCTTCATTTTGTATTATACTCTATAATACAAATAATACAATCCCTTTTTCATGATCCGTGCATTTCTTTTCAGAATGTGTTATCATGAATCCATCACTTACAAAGGAGAGTATATCTATGAAGATCAACGAACTGAAGCTTGTCTATTTCAGCCCTACAGGCTCAACACGAAAGATCATGATGGAGACAGCGCGCAGTATTGACGCAAAATCCGTATCCTTTGACCTTTCCGTATACAAAGTGAAAAAACCGGTCCTGAAATTCGGCGCAAATGACCTCGCCGTATTCGGCATCCCCGTCTACTACGGACGCGTGCCTGCCCTTTTTATGGAATATCTGCAGAATATTTCAGGAAATGGCACCCCGGCAGTCCTGATCGCCACATACGGGTGCAGGGAATACGAAGACGCGCTCCTGGAGCTGAAAACAGAGCTGGAAGGAAGAGGCTTTCAAGCCATCGCAGCGGCAGCTTTCCCGACCGAGCACTCGATCGTGCCATCGATCGGCGCAAGGCGTCCGAACAAAGCCGACCTGAAACAGGCGGCAGAATTCGGGATCGAAGTGAACCGCAGGATGAGAAAAGAAGAGTCCTTCGAAGGCTTTGACCTGCATGTGCCCGGCAATACACCTTACCGCAAATACGGAAAGACAGCCCTCTTTCCCAAAGCAGACCCAAGCCTCTGCACCCTGTGCGGCGCGTGCGCCAAAGTCTGTCCCGCCGCTGCCATCCCGGCTGACGACCCGAAAAAGACAGACCACAAAAAGTGTATCGGCTGCATGAAATGCGTGCGCACCTGCCGCCAGAAAGCCCGCGCGGTAAACTCGATCAAACTCGGGATCCTGGGGAAAAAGCTCACAAAAGTGTGCAGCTCCGATAAAAAGGCAGAGTTCTTCTTTTAAGAGGTCAATCTGTATTTGTGGGGGAGCCGAATTGTTGGCTAAACGTCCGAAAACCGCTGATATGATGCAGGACGTTTTCGCGGCGGGCGGGGATATGGGTGGTTGAGACGACTTCGGAATGAGGCTTGGAAAAAGTAGAAATCAGGGGACACGCGTTGGGATCAGAAGAGGGGTTGTCTGAGGCGAAGCCGAGTTCCTCTCTTCTGATCCCTGGTTTTAGCGTGTTCCCTGATTTCGTAGTTTTTCCTGCCTCATGGAGCGGAGCCGATGCCAGCCATATCCCCGCGCTGAATACGTCCTCGACACCTGCGCTTCACTGTTTTCGTCCGATTTACTCAATCAGCTGGCTCCCCCGCAAATACTGATCTATCCTTCCCGGCGCCGCAGGATATCGTACTTTTCCGGCGTTTTGCTCAGTTCTACCCACAGCACCTGTTTTGAGTGGGGCGCGCTCTCCTGCTCTTCCCCGTCTTCATTGAGGATGCGCTTTACTTCCACTTCCACATTCTCCCCGCAGGGCTTCATGATCTCGATCGTCTCTCCCACGGAGAACTTGTTGCGCTGCTCGATCCGGCAGAGTCCGTCTTTTATCTCTCCGGCAATGCCGAGATAGGTGTACTCTTTATTGTATGTGTTGCTGTCATAGATCTGTGTGGTCTCGTCCGGCTTCCCGAAGAAAAATCCCGTGGTGAACTGCCGGTAAGTACAGTTTGATATCTGATCCAGGCACCAGGGCATATTCTTCCGGTACAGCTCCGGGTCTTTCTGGTAATCATCGATCGCCTTTCGGTATGTGCGCGCCACGGTTGCCACATAGAGCGCTGTCTTCATGCGCCCCTCGATCTTCAGGCTGTCGATCCCCGCGTCGATCAGCTCCGGGATATGTTCGATCATGCACAGGTCCTTGGAATTGAAGATATAGGTGCCCCGCTCGTTTTCGTATACAGGCATATATTCGCCCGGCCTCGTCTCTTCCACCACCGCGTATTTCCAGCGGCAGGGATGGGTGCACGCGCCACGGTTGGCGTCGCGCCCGGTGAAATAATTGCTCAGAAGGCATCTTCCGGAATAGGAGATGCACATCGCGCCGTGGACAAAGGTTTCGATCTCCAGGTCCGCGGGGATGTTCGCCCTCAGCTCTTTGATCTCCTTCATGGACAGCTCCCTTGCGGACACGACCCGGCTGGCGCCCTGACGGTACCAGAAATTATAGGTCCCGTAATTGGTATTGTTCGCCTGGGTGCTGATATGGCGCTCAATCTCCGGGCACACCTCTTTTGCAATGTCAAATACACCCGGATCCGCGATGATCAGGGCGTCCGGCCTGATCTCTCTCAACTCTTCAAAGTATTCGCGCACTCCGGGCAGGTCGTCATTGTGGGCCAGTATATTTGCCGTGACATAGACCTTCACGCCATGCTCATGGGCAAACCCGATCCCTTCCTTCATCTCTTCCATGGAGAAATTCTTCGCCTTTGCCCGCAGCCCGAACGCCTCGCCGCCGATATAGACAGCGTCAGCTCCGAAGATGACCGCTGTTTTTAAAACTTCCAGGCTGCTCGCCGGGATCAGTAATTCAGGATGTCTTCCCATTTTCTGCCTCCTGTCCTTTTCTTTTCTCTGCCGCTGCTCCGCACTCAGCCGGCTCAGACCGCTTAGACTGCCTGGCGCCTCGTCCCGCCTCTGAAACCTGCTTCACGCTCACTGCCACTCCGTCCCCAAGAGGGATGATGGATGTCACCAGAGCGTCATTGTGCTTCAGCTCGTACAGGTACTCCCTCATGCGGGCGTGGATCGTCCGGTTGCGGCGCTCCACCGCGAACCGGGATTCGATCACATCCCCGTCCTGCATCACATTGTCAGACACAAGGACGCCGCCCTCAGGCAGCAGGCGCAGAGCCTCAGGCAGATAGTGGATATACTGCCCCTTTGCCGCGTCCATGAAAATAAAATCAAAGGGACCTTCCAGCTTCTTCATCACTTCCGCGGCATCCCCTTCTATGAGGGCGATCTGTTCCTCTTTCCCCGCCCGGCGGAAATTTTCCCGGGCAATGGGGATCCTTTTTTCATAATTTTCAATCGTTGTTATCCTGCACCCTTCCGGCGCGTATTCACTCATCAATAACGCAGAGAAACCTACGGCAGTTCCGACTTCCAGAATGCGCATAGGTTTTTTGATCAGAAGGAGCGTCTTGAGGAAGCTCTGCATTTCCCGCCTTATAATGGGAACAGAAGCTGCAAGTGCTTCCTTCTCGATCGTCTCCAGTATTTCACTGTTTTTTGTATCAAGCGAATTGATGAAGGTAACGATACGTTCATCTACTATCATATCTTACACATCTACATCCATGATGATCGGGATCACCATTGGTTTCCTCTTCGTCTTTTTCCAGATATAGTCATTCATTGCATCGCGGATCACAAGCTTGATCCTGTTCCAGTCTGTATGGCGTCCGCCAAGGCACTTGTCAAGGGCATCGGACACTGCTCTCCGCGCGTCCTCCATGAGCTGTTCGGACTCTCTCACATACACAAAGCCGCGGGATACGATATCCGGGCCCGCAAGAAGCCGGTTGGTCCTGCGCTCCAGCGTCAATACGACGATAATGATGCCGTCTTCCGCGAGATGCTGTCTGTCGCGGAGCACGATATTCCCCACATCGCCGACGCCGAGACCGTCCACGAGGACTGCCCCTGTGTGCACCTTATCCACGATCTTAGCGGAATTATCGTCCAGCTCCAGCACATCCCCTGACTGGATGATAAATACGTTTTCCTTCGGGATCCCCAGGGATTTCGCCACTTCCGCATTTGCCTTTAAGTGGCGGTACTCGCCATGCACAGGGATCGCGTACTTCGGTTTCACAAGGGAGTAGATCAGCTTCAGCTCTTCCTGGCAGGCATGCCCTGATACATGGGTGTCCTGGAAGATGACTTCCGCGCCTTTTGCGGACAGCTCATTGATCACGCGGGAAACGGATTTCTCATTGCCCGGGATCGGGTTGGAGCTGAAAATGATCGTGTCGTTCGGCTGGATCGTCACCTTGCGGTGCACGTCCGCCGCCATCCTGGAGAGGGCTGCCATGGACTCTCCCTGGCTTCCTGTGGTGATGAGCACCATCTTCTCCGGCGGATAATTCTTCATCTCGTCGATCTCGATCAGCGTGTTCTCCGGCAGATGGAGATACCCCAGCTCAGAGGCAATGGAGATGATATTTACCATGCTCCTGCCTTCCACCACGACTTTTCTCCTGTATTTGTAAGCAGAGTTGATGATCTGCTGCACACGGTCCACGTTTGATGCAAATGTGGCGATGATCAGACGAGTATTCTGGTGCTCCGCGAAAATGTGGTCAAATGTGATCCCCACTGTCCTCTCAGACTGGGTGAACCCGCGCCTCTCCGCGTTCGTACTGTCAGACATGAGCGCCAGCACGCCCCTCTTCCCGATCTCGGCAAATCTCTGAAGGTCAATGGCATCCCCGAATACCGGCGTGTAATCCACCTTAAAGTCCCCGGTGTGCACGACCACCCCCGCGGGAGAATAGATCGCAAGCGCGGAAGCGTCCTGGATACTGTGGTTTGTCTTGATAAACTCGATCCTGAATTTCCCCAGGTTGATGGACTGTCCGTGCTGCACGACCTTGCGCTTTGTACTGCGCAGGAGATTGTGCTCCTTTAATTTATTCTCAATGATCCCCATCGTCAGCTTTGTCGTATAGATCGGGAGATTGATCTCTTTGAGCACATACGGCAGGGCGCCGATGTGGTCCTCGTGTCCGTGGGTGATGACAAAGCCCTTGACCTTGGAAGCATTGTCCTTTAAATATGTGACATCCGGGATCACAAGATCGATCCCCAGCATATCATCCTCCGGGAAGGCAAGTCCGCAGTCCACGACAACAATACTGTCTTCGTACTCAAAGGCAGTGATGTTCATACCGATCTGCTCAAGGCCGCCCAGCGGTATGATACGCAGTTTTCCTTTTTTCTCTTTCTTCAAAAAATAAACACCTCCATATTATTTTTATGTATTTCTTTACTTCCGGGCACAAAAAGAACAGCAGGATCAGCAGCCGCTCTTCTCACTTTTCATACAGTCACTGCACAGGCCGTAAAACTTCACTTCATGGTCCTGCACATGGAATCCTGCAGCTTCTTCGATATGGTCCTCGAGCTCATCCAGGAGATCCGCATCGAAAGGGATCACTCTGCCGCATTTCCTGCATATGAGATGGTGATGGTTGTGTTTTGTCTCGTCCGTCAGCAGATGGCCGATCTCATAGCGCACACAGCCGTCATCCAGGTTGATCCGGTCTACGAGCTGCATATCCCAGAGAAGCTGGAGTGTCCGGTACACTGTCGCCAGCCCGATCTCGGGATGTTCTTCCGTCACAAGCCCATAGATATCCTCCGCCGCCATATGGCTGCCGCTGTTCTGCTCCAGCACGGAGAGGATCAGGAGCCTCTGGTGCGTGACCTTGAGCCCTTTCTCCCTGAGTTTCCGCCTGAGCAGGTCCTCTGTCCTTTTCTGTTCCATCCGTGTCCCCTCAATATGTTACATTTCTATACTTACATCCTCCAGCAGCTCTTCGAACACTTTTGACACTGCCAGAAGTTCTGTTTCGTCTTCCACGATCTCATAGACACTGTCCCCGGGCACAGGTCCTTCTGTCTCCTTCAGGATCAGACACTCCGCATCATCCTCCTCGGAGTCCGTGACGAGCAGATATGTACTTCCGTTTATCATCGTTTCTTCCAGCACAAAAAACTCGTCTTCCCCGCTCCCGTCCGCGAATGCAAATCTTATTTTTTCCATAAAAAACGCCCCTTATTCTTGTCCTGCGCCTACTCCGCCGCCCGCTCTTCCGCTTTCTTCAGGTGAAGGTAGTCCAGATAGCCCTGAAGGATGAATACCGCCGCGATCTGATCGATGTGCTTCTTGCGGTTCTCCCGCCGCACTCCGCTCTCGATCAGGGTCCGCTCCGCCTCCACAGTCGTCAGGCGCTCATCCCACATGATGACTTCAAGCCCGGTCCTGCGGTGGAGCATGTCCCGGAATTCCAGCGACTTCTCAGCGCGCTCCCCGATATCATTGTTCATATGTTTCGGAAATCCGAGCACGATCCTGTCCACGCCATACTGTCCGATCAGCTCCTCGATGCGCGCGCAGGTCCGCCTGAGCTTGTTCTCTTCTTTCCGTCCGATCGTCTCTATCGCCTGGGCTGTAAGGCCGAGGGGGTCGCTGACAGCGACACCGACCGTCTTAGTCCCGTAATCAAGTCCCATGATCCTCATAGCTGATTATTCCCAGGAATTATGCTCAATATACGCTTTTAACATCTCTTCTACGAGCTCATCCCTCTCCACCTTCATCACAAGGCTCCTTGCCCCGTTATAGCTGGTGATGTATGTGGGATCCCCTGACATAATATATCCAACGATCTGATTGACCGGATTGTATCCTTTTTCTTTCAGCGCCTTGAACACGATCTCAAGGATATCCTTTGCCGAGATCTGCGGTCCGGGCTCTACCTGAAAGAACTGTGTGTTGCCTAAATCACTCATCCTGATGCTCCTCCTTTTCTGTATGTTCCTTTTATCACAGGCTTCTGCAGGCGCTGCCTGACGCCGCCTGTATCCTCTGGGAAGACCCAGAATCCCTATTTACAATTTTAATATAATCCCTTTTAAAATTCAATGTATAATTTGTGAGCCATTATCAATTTGAACGTTTACGATACAATTGCGGAGATTTTCCTGTGCGTCTAGTGCAATTTTAATATACTCCTTTGTGTGCCCTGTCTGGACCTTCTTTCCGTCAATGACCGCGTCCTCTTCCACGAGCACTTCCACGGTCTTTCCGATGAAGCGTTCCTCATAAGCTTTCCTCTTCTTTTCGCCCAGCGCGATCAGGCGCGCGCTCCTCTCCGCCTTGACCTGCTCATCCACCTGGTCCGGCATGGAAGCCGCTTTAGTGCCCTCTCTTTTTGAGTATTTGAATATATGTGTCTCGTAGAAATCCACCTTGTCTACAAAGTCAAAGGACGCCTGGAAGTCCTCTTCCGTCTCTCCCGGGAAGCCCACGATCACATCTGTCGTAAGGGCAGGGTCATCAAAATACTTCCTGAGGATCCGGCATTTCTCATAGTACTCTTCACTCGTATACCGCCGGTTCATCCGCTTCAGGGTCGCATCGCACCCGCTCTGGAGAGAGAGGTGGAAGTGTGGGCAGATCTTTGGCATAGCGGCGAGCGTCCCGGCGAATTCTTCTGTCACGATCCCCGGTTCCAGGGATCCCAGCCGGATCCGCCGGATCCCTTCGATCTCATGGACCGCGCGGATCAGGTCAGACAGATGCCTCTGTCCGTCGAAATCAATGCCGTAGGAACTCAGATGGATGCCTGTGAGCACGACTTCCTGATAGCCGTTGTCAGCCAGGGTCCTCACCTCCCGCACCACGTCCTGCATCTCTCTGCTGCGCACACGCCCCCTCGCATAGGGAATGATGCAGTAGGTGCAGAACTGGTTGCAGCCGTCCTGTACCTTGATATAAGCCCGGGTGTGTTCGCCTGTGCGGGTGAGATGAAGGGATTCGTATTCTTTTGTCCGGTTGATATCCCCGATCTCGCCGGCCGCACGGGCGCCCGCCCGCTCTCTCCCGATCCCGCCGACGCGGTCTTTTTCTCTGTTTTCTTCATACTCCTTAAGGATTCTGACCAGGTCTTTTTTGTGGTTATTGCCGATCACAATGTCAATGCAGGGATCCGCCTCCTGCCCGCCCTTTGCCTGCACATAACACCCTGCTGCCACGACCACTGCCTCCGGGTTCATTTTCCGGGCGCGGTGGAGCATCTGGCGGGATTTGCGGTCTGCGATATTCGTCACCGTACAGGTATTGATGACATAGACATCCGCCCCTTCTTTAAAGGGAACGATCTCATAGCCCGCCTGTTCGAGCATTTCCTGCATTGCTTCTGTCTCATATGCGTTTACTTTACATCCCAGATTGTGGAGCGCTGCTTTTTTCATTCTGAATTTACCTCTTTTTTCCTATGTGTCACTTGACTTTTCCACTGGCATCCCCTAGAATATACATGAGGTTTGATACCTTATAATTTATGATTCAAGGAGGGCTATTCCAATGAAAACAGTACAGATTTCATTAAATTCAATCGACAAAGTAAAATCTTTTGTAAACGAAATTACAAAGTATGACAATGATTTCGATTTAGTATCCGGAAGATATGTTATAGATGCCAAATCCATCATGGGAATCTTCAGCCTGGATCTTTCCAAGCCGATCGATCTCAACATCCATGCAGACGGGGACATCGATAACATTCTTGCCGCACTCGATCCGTACATCATCAAATAATCAGACATATCATTTACTTATGAAAGAGCTGTCTCGATCCGAGGCAGCTCTTTTTGTTTCTGTCATTCCGGCTGTACGGCGGCTATTTTCCTACTGTGATCACTTCCGCTGTCTCAACCGCTGTCTTCACAAGCTCTTCGATATTCTCCGACAGGTTCAGTTCTGACTTCTCGATCCTTTCCACATTCGGCTTTGTCACAGGATGCTTTGCCACAAAGATCGTACAGCAGTCCTCAAACGGCTGGATCGACGTCTCGTACGTGTCGATCTTCTCTGAGATTTCCACGATCTCCCTCTTGTCAAAACCGATGAGCGGACGGTAGACAGGAAGCGTGCACACCGCGTTGGTCGCTGCCAGGCTCTGCATCGTCTGGCTCGCCACCTGTCCGATACTCTCTCCTGTGATCAGCCCCAGGCAGCCGTCCTTTTTCGCGAACTGCTCTGCGATCCGCATCATATAACGGCGCATGATGATCGTCAGCTCATCGTGCGGGCACTTCTCGTAGATCGCAAGCTGGATATCCGTAAAGTTGACGATGTGGAGTTTGATCGGTCCCGCGTACGCGGAGACAAGCCTTGCCAGGTCGATGACCTTCTCCTTCGCCCGCTCACTCGTGTACGGCGGCGCATGGAAATAAGTCGCCTCGATCTCCACGCCTCTCTTTGCGATCATATATCCTGCCACCGGGCTGTCGATCCCGCCGGAGAGGAGCAGCATCGCACTGCCGTTTGTCCCTACAGGCATGCCTCCCGGCCCGGGGATGATCTCGGAATACAGGTAGACCTCCTCGCGGATCTCCACATTCAGCCGGACGTCCGGGTGATGCACATCCACCTTCATCTCCGGGTAAGCGTCCAGCACTGCCTCGCCGAGCGCACAGTTGATCTCCATGGAGTTTACCGGATACCGCTTGTTCGCGCGCCGGGCCTCCACTTTAAATGTCTTATCGCCCTCGGGATACATCTCCCCCATGTAGACGACCACGTCTTTTTTCAGCTCTTCCAGCTCTTTGACCGGCTTTCTCACGACCGGACAGATCCCCACGATACCGAACACTTTTTTCAGGCTTTCTATTGTCTCTTCGTAGTCGTACTCGCCTTCGCAGTCTACATAGACCCTTCCGTGGCATTTGTGGACAAGGAATTCTCCTTCCACATCCTTAAGGGCGTACCGGATCTGGCGCACAAGAGCGTCCTCGAACATATACCGGTTTTTCCCCTTTATCCCGATCTCCCCATATTTGATCAAAAATGAATGAAACGTCATGGTATTCTCCTTTTTCCGGCCGGCCCGGGACATTTCCCGCGCAGATACCCGCGCTCCGCCCGGCTGCGGCTTTTCTCAGCGCGTCAGCGCCGTGTAAATTTCCGAAGCATCGGTATACAATTATATAGTGTTTCCAGCGTGTAGTCAATTTCTTCTTTTGTGGTGAACTCTGACATGCTGAACCTCAGCGTGGCATCCAGGTATTCTCTCGGAGTCCCGATGGCTTTCAGGACGCCGCTGACCGCCGGGTGGTTGGAGGAACATGCAGAGCCGGAAGACACGTAGATCCCTTTGTCTTCCAGCGTGTGCAGCAGGACTTCGCTGCGCACGCCTGCGATCCCCACGCTGATGATATGGGGCGAGCTGTCCCCGTCAGCCGCGCCGTGGACCGTTGTATCCCCGATCTCTCCGAGTCCTCTGATAAAGTGCGCTTTCAGTTCTCTCATAAGGGCTGTCTTCATCTCAAGGTCCTGATAGATCATCTTCGACGCAAGGCCCAGCCCCGCGATCCCGGGCACATTCTCCGTGCCGGAGCGCAGATCCTTCTGCTGCCCGCCCCCGAACAGGATCGGATGGATCTTCACCCGGCTGTCGACATAGAGGAAGCCCACGCCTTTTGGCCCGTGGATCTTGTGCCCGCTGGCAGAAAGCAGGTCAATGCCCATCCGCTTCGGATAGATGCGGTATTTCCCAAATCCCTGTACCGCATCTGTGTGGAACAGGATGGAAGAATTGTACCGCTTCGTGATCTGCACTGCCTCCTGGATGGGCTGCACGGTCCCGACCTCATTGTTCACATACATCACAGATACAAGGATCGTCTCCGGGCACAGCGCTTCCTTTAAAGCATCGAGACGGATGCGCCCCTCCCCGTCCACCGGGAGATAGGTCACGCGGAATCCCTCTTCTTCCTCCAGATAGCGCATGGTATTGAGGATCGCGGGATGCTCGATGGACGAGGTGATCAGATGGTTCCCTCTGCGCCGGTTTGCCCGGACGCATCCGATGAGAGCCAGGTTGTCGCTCTCCGTGCCGCCCGAGGTAAAGAAGAGCTCTTTCGCGTTCACTTTCAAAAGCTTTGCGATCGTCTCCTTCGCTTCCCGGATATAGTGTTCCGCCTCCACGCCTTTCCTGTACAGGGAGGACGGGTTGCCGTAATCCCGGCACATGACTTTATATACCAGTTCCCCCACTTCCGGATAACACATGGTCGTGGCGGAATTGTCCAGATAAACTTCCATTTTCCCTTTCCTTTACTCTTTTCTTACTATATAAATTATGCACAGGCTCCGCGCATGTGCCGCCGGCCTGTTCAGCTCTCCGGCGCTCCGGCAGCCCGGCTTTCCAGATGATACATCAGTATGGACAGCGCGGTAAGACCCGCGGTCTCTGTCCGAAGGATCCGTTTCCCGAGAGTGACAGCATGGGCTCCCGCCATTTTTGCCTGCTCTACTTCCTCTTCTTCGAATCCGCCCTCCGGCCCGATGAAGATCCCCACAGACTGCCCGGGAGTGATCCCTTCCAGGATGCGCGCTGCCTCCTTCATCCCTTCTTCCAGCTCATAGGGGATGAGTACCACATCCAGCTCCCCTGCCATCCTGAGTGCTTCCGCAAAACTGCAGACCGCGCCCACCTCAGGAATGATGCCGCGCCCGGACTGCTCTGCCGCCCCTTTTGCGATCAGCTGCCACCGGGCCTGCTTCTTCGCCGCCTTCTTCTCATCCAGCCTCACCACGGAGCGCTTCGCCGCAAAGGGGACAATGCGGTACGCACCCAGCTCCACCGCCTTCTGTACGATCCACTCCATTTTATCTCCTTTGGGCAGCCCCTGGAACAGGACGATCCTGGAGGGAAGCTCTGTATCGGAAGCCAGCTCTTTGAGGATATCGAGCACCGCTGTCTGCTCCTCATACGAATGGATACAGCAGAGATAGGTCTTTCCCCTGCCGTCGCTCACCCGCACGTCCTCTCCGGGCTTCATGCGGAGCACATTTTTGATATGATTCACATCCGCGCCCTGCATGTAGATTTTATTTTCTCTGATCCATGATGGTTCTGCAAAGAACTGCTGCATCCTTCTGTCCCTTCTCCTTCTCTTTTTCTGTCACAAAAGCGCTGCCCGGATTTCCTTTCCGGGTGCCTCTGTCACGCCTGCTTCCCGGCGTCCGGCTTGCGCGCGGTCACGCAGACCCATTCGCCCTGGTATGTCACATCCAGCACTTCCAGCCCTGCCGCCTTTACCGCGTTCACGACCGTCTGCTCTTTGTCATCGATGATCCCGCTGGTGATATAGATCCCGCCCGGCTTTAACTGATCTACAATGACCGGCGTAAGCTCCACAAGGACATCCGCCAGGATATTCGCCGCCACGATATCATAGCATCCGTATCCCACTTTATCCTGCACTGCCTTGTCGTCAATGAGGTTCCCGATCATTACCTCATACTTCTCTTTCGGGATGCCGTTCACTTCCATGTTCTCATGGGTAGCGTCGATGGCGCACGGATCCAGGTCCGTCCCGACAGAATACGCCGCCCCGAACTTCAGCGCCAGCATGCCGAGGATCCCGCTCCCGCATCCCACGTCTAGGATCCTTGTTTCCGGTGTTGTGTACTTCCTGATCTGGCGGATACAGAGCTGGGTCGTCTCATGCATCCCGGTGCCGAACGCAGTGCCCGGATCGATATGGATGACCATCTTATCCTCATCCTCCGGCTTTACATCCTCCCATGACGGGATGATCAGGATATCATCTACGTAAAACTGGTGGAAATACTGCTTCCAGTTGTTCACCCAGTCCACGTCCTCTGTCTCGGACTCTTCGATCAGGCACTCTCCCACATCCACATAGGCGGACATCGCTTCCAGTTCCCGGCGGACGTCCGCCAGGATCTTTTCCTGGTCCTCCTCAGGTTCCAGATAAAAGCTCAGATAAGCCACTCCGTCATCTGCCTCGATCTCAGGCAGGATATCCACGAACATCTGCTCCTTGTCCGACTGGGTGAGGGGGACCTTGTCCTCGATCTCCACTCCCTGTATGCCCAGATCCATGAGCATGCTGCTCACGATATCCTCCGCTTCGGTTGTCGTTTTTAATCGGTATTTATTCCACTTCATACGCTTCCTCCTCTGCGTTTTCCTTTTCGAACCAAAGGTTCAGGTCTACATTTGCATTGATCCCCGGCACTGCCCCTGTCTCGCTGTACTGCCAGATCTTGTAATCATACGGGCACTGGGGTATCTCGTGATAATCCGCATACCAGAAATCATACTCCGTAAGCTCTTCCATATCAAGGGTAAATGCCATCCACTTCATATTGGAATAGATCATGGCGTCATACCCTTTCTGCTCCACGGTGTCGCAGAATACCTTGCAGAAATTGGTAAACTCTTTATCCGTGTTGCCGTCCGTCCGGGCGGTGTCCCATTTGATCTCTTCGGTATCATAGACGACCGGCCCTGTGATCTCATAAGGCTTTATATGCTTAAGGACAAATTCCGCCTCTTCCACTGCCTCAGCGCCGCTCACTGCCTGGGAGAAAAAGTACACCCCCACATCCAGGCCGGCATCCAGAGCGCCTTTCATATTCTGCTCGTACATCGCGTCCATGACAAGCGCACCCGTATCCCCGTACGCCCGGTAGCCGAGCCGGATGATCACAAACTCCACTCCGCTTTCCTTCACCTGTTCCCAGTCGATCTCCTCGCCCTGGAACTCGGACACATCGATCCCGAACCGGGCGGTCACGCCGTTTTCCTCATCATGGAAGCTCTTGCGCCCGGTCTCTTCGTCTGTCCGGATCTTCGTGAGGTCATACGTGCACTTCGGCACATCCGGGAGCAGCGGCGCCTCATATTCATTTCCCTCTACATCCTGAAAGATATATTCTCCGTCCTCAGGGTCATTGCGCGCTTCCTCTTCCGCCAGCTCAGCCCCTGTCTCTTCCGCCTGCCCGGAGCACGCGGTGAGCAGAAAGGCTGCGCACGGCACTGCCGCCAGAAGAAGTCCCGCTTTACGAAAAACTCTGCTTTTCATCATTTTGCTCCACCTTCATGTCATCGCCTGTACGGATCGTCCCGCCCCGGATCACCCGCGCGAAGACGCCTTCCCTCGGCATGATACAGTCTCCCATCTTCTGAAAGATCTGGCATCCGTGATGGCATTCCTTGCCGATCTGGGTGATCTCCAGCACAACATCACCGCAGGACAGCCGCGTGCCCACCGGCAGCGAGCGGAAATCAATCCCCTTCACCACCAGATTCTCGCCGAACGCTCCGTCCTCCACTTCCGCCCCTCTCTCCCGGAATCCCTCGATCTTCTCATAGGAGAGAAGGCTGACCTGGCGGTGCCACTTCCCTGCATGGGCATCCCCCTGTATCCCATAGTCTTCGATAAAAATACCTTCGCCTGCATTTTGTTTCTGTGTGCCCTTTGCCGGGCTCGTACAGACTGCCATTACTCTTCCCATCGATGTCCTAACCTCCGATCCTGGACATTTCTTTCGTCTCCAGCGTCTCTTCTGCGCAGCTTTTCCCCTGACTGTTTTCCCAAAACTGCCCGTTTACTCCAAACTGATGATGCGCCGGTTTTTCATAAAAAGCCTTCTCCATCGCAGCCCTTATCTCCGGGTCACCGGCGCCGCCCCGGAGCAGGGTTTTCAGGTCCGTCCCGCTCTCATACTGAAGGCAAGGCTTCAGATATCCTTCTGACGTAAGGCGGACGCGGTTGCATCCTCCGCAGAACTGATGGGATACCGCGCTGATAAAGCCAATGCGTTTCCCGAACCCGGGGAACTGCACATATTCCGCCGGTCCGTTCCCGAGCCGCCCGGTACAGGGTTCTGCTTTTCCGTAAGCCTTTTCCAGGATACCAAGGATCTCATCCCCGCCCCGTCCCGCGAAGTGCTTCCCCAGTCCGATGGGCATCATCTCTATAAACCTCACATCCGCCTTTCCCTCTTTCGCCAACAGCGCAAGGCGGATATACTCTTCATCTTCTGTCCCATTTGATCCTGTTCCCTTTAAATTTGATCCTGTTGCCTTTAAAGGAACGCAGTTTACTTTGACCGAAAGGCCGGGGACTGCCGCAGCTGCATCCAGCCCTTCCAGCGCCTTTTCCACACTGCCTCCCCGGGTGATCTCCCGATATCGCTCCGGGTGCAGGGTATCAATACTGATATTGACAGCATCAAGCCCATTCGAAACTAATCCGTTTATTTGTTCTTTTAAAAGTGTCCCGTTCGTTGTCAGAGTCACCTGTTCAATACCTGTGATCCCCTTCAGCATACCAACAAGCTCCGGGAGACCTCTGCGCACCAGCGGCTCGCCGCCCGTCAGTTTTATCCTCCGTATCCCCAGCTCCGCGCCGACCCTGCATACGCGGGCGATCTCGTCAAAAGTCAGGATCTGCTCATGGGGCACAGACGCGACGCCCTCCGCCGGCATACAGTACACGCACCGGAGATTGCAGCGGTCTGTCACAGACACCCGCATATAATCAATTGTCCTTCCGAATCGGTCTCTCATCGCGCACATTCTCCTGCTCTTCCTGTCAGGATCGCCAGCCCGTGGTCCAGAGACGGGAGCACGGCTTCCAGATTTTCTCTGACAGCCTTCGGGCTCCCCGGGAGATTGATGATCAGCGTCTGCCCGCGTATCACGGAAACGCCGCGGCTTAACATTGCTCTTGGCGTTACCTTAAGAGAAGCGAGACGCATCGCCTCAGCGATCCCCGGCGCGATCCGGTCCGCCGCCTCCAGCGTCGCCTCAGGCGTACAGTCTCTCGGCGCGAATCCGGTCCCGCCTGTAGTGAAAATGACATCCATCTTGTCGACATCAGATAATGAACACAGACATTTTTTTATTTCTTCTCTTTCATCCGGAAGCAGAACCGTTTTCTGAATATCATACCCGGCTTCTGTGAGCATTTCGCAGATCAGAGGACCGCTCTTATCTTCCCGCTCACCGGCATATCCTTTATCGCTCAGCGTTACCACCGCTGCCTTCCATCTGTATCCTTCCATTTTATTCCGCTCCTTCTGTCCGGGCGCTGCGGGGATGCAGGTCATTGTGCACTTCCCCGCTCTTGCCCCCGGTCTTTTTCACAAGATAGATCTCCCCGATCTCCATCGACTTGTCCATTGCCTTGCACATATCATAGATCGTGAGCAGGGCCACGCTCACCCCTGTCAGGGCCTCCATCTCTACTCCGGTCTTCCCGGTCACTTTCACGGTACACGTACAGTAGACCGCAGATCCTTCCTCATCCAGATCAAAATCCACCCTGCACTTTGTGATGGGCAGGATATGGCACATGGGGATCAGCTCAGAGGTCCGCTTCGCGCCCATGATCCCGGCAGTGGCAGCCACTCCCAGCACATCGCCTTTGCTTACCGAGCCTTCGCGGATCGCCCTGAACACCTCGCGGCTCACGGTGATCTTCCCCGAAGCGCAGGCCTGGCGGACTGTGTCCGCCTTGTCCGTCACATCCACCATGACAGCCTTTCCGTTTTCATCAAAATGTGTAAATCCCATATATGAATACCTGCTTTCTACTGACTGAATATTATACGATCTGATTTCCAGCCGCGCTCCCCGCATGGAGTCATTATAGCAATTACTTTTTAAAAATACAACGAAATGTGGTTACTTGTTCTTTCACGCTTACCTTCCCTGCGCTCTACATCTCCAAAAACTGTTTTCTGTTGATCTCCTGCCACTCCCTCGGCGACATGCCATACTCTTTTTTAAATGCCCGGTAAAATCCCGAATAATCTTTAAACCCATACATCAGATACGCCTCTGTGATCTTCGTCCCGTTCCGGATCGCATCGCGGCATGCGGACAGCCGCTTTTTCATGATATACTGGTGGATGGAGATGCCGATATGATCTTTAAATACATGAGCAATGTGGTACTTGCTCACATAGAATTCCCCGGCCAGGCTGTCAAGCGACAATTCTTCGTCCAGATGTTCCCCGATATAGTCTGTCAGGCTCTCATAGAGCGCCTGCTCAGCCTGGGGATGCTTCTCGTGTTTCTGCTCATAGACGATGCGGTTCAGGTGCAGGATCAGGTCGCTGACACACAGCGGGATCCTGGCGTCCTTCCCAAATCGGTTCCCCCTTGTCTCTTCGATCAGGCGGAATACCTTTGTCTGTATCTCATTGAACCCGACCCGGTCATTGTGAAAGATATATTCTCCTTTTGTCCGGACATACTGCATCAGGTATCCGTAAGCCACGGAGGTCTCCATCATCTGGTTCAAATACTCTCCGGTGACCCAGAATACAAAGCGGCGGTAAGGAGTCTTACTGTCGCGGATATAGGGCCTGTGCGGCGTACCCGGCGGTATCAGGACGACATCCCCGTACCGGAGCGGGAACGCCCTGCCCGCGATCTCGATGGACACATCCCCTTCCAGGAAAAAATAAAACTCATAATAGTCATGGGTGTGGCTGTCCACCCCTGACAGGGCGCTGTCCTTATAATAGTAAATCTCAAAATCACGGGAGAGCATGTATTGCCTTGTGCTGAATCTTGTCTGAAGGTTTTTCTTCATTGGTCATCCCTTCCTTATTGGTCATCCCTTCCTTATTGGTCATCCCTTCCTTTTCTAAAGTACAATATAACCTTTTCTTTCGCCCCGCGCAACCGTGTCATGAGCAATTTTTACAATATATACAACAATCTGTGCAATTGTTTCCCGCAGCCTCTTTTTTATAAAATATATCTCAGAAAAAGAGCTTCCGCCTGCGGATCATACTGACATACAGACGGACATCTCACAAATCCAGGTTCCTGAAAGGAGATACACAAAAATGGAAATGACACTCAGATGGTACGGTTCAAAATTTGACACAGTTAGCTTACAGCAGATCAGGCAGATCCCCGGCGTCACCGGCGTGATCACCACGCTGTATGACACAGCTCCCGGCGAGGTGTGGAGCAGGGAGCGCATCCGCGCCATGAAGGATGAAGTGGCAGCGGCAGGGCTCCATATAGCCGGGATCGAGAGCGTAAACGTACATGACGCCATAAAAACAGGCTCCGCTGACCGTGACCGGTATATTGACAATTACATCGAGACGCTCCGAAACCTGGGCGAAGAAGACATCCACCTTGTCTGCTACAATTTCATGCCGGTCTTTGACTGGACAAGGACTGAGCTGGCGAGGAAGCGCCCCGACGGCTCCACGGTCCTCGCCTACACACAGGAGGCAGTGGATGCCCTTGACCCGGAAAAGATGTTTGACTCTATCTCCGGCGAGATGAACGGCACTGTGATGCCGGGCTGGGAGCCGGAGCGCATGGCACATGTGAAAGAGCTCTTCGAGATGTACAAAGATATCGACGATGAAAAACTCTTTGCCAACCTGAAATATTTCCTGGAACGGATCATGCCCGTCTGCAATGAATACGACATTTATATGGCGATCCATCCGGACGATCCGGCGTGGAGCGTATTCGGGCTCCCGCGCATCATCATCAATAAAGAAAACATCCTGCGGATGATGAAAATGGTCGATGACCCGCACAACGGAGTCACCTTCTGCTCCGGATCCTACGGCACAAACCTGGAAAACGACCTGCCCGATATGATCCGCTCCCTGAAGGGAAGGATCCATTTCGCACACGTGCGCAACCTGAAATTCAACTCACCTACAGACTTTGAGGAAGCAGCCCACCTGTCATCCGACGGCTCCTTTGATATGTACGAGATCATGAAGGCGCTGTATGACATCGGGTTTGACGGACCGATCCGCCCGGATCACGGACGCATGATCTGGGGAGAGGTCGCCATGCCGGGATACGGGCTCTATGACCGCGCGCTCGGCGCTGCTTACCTCAACGGACTCTGGGAAGCCATTGAAAAAAGCCAGAAGTAAATAAGAAAGGCAGGAAAACATGATGCAGTTAAATGAAAATGGTCTGAAAGACCGTGAAAAATGGGAATCCGCAGGGTACCGTCTCCCCGGATTCGACCGTATAAAAGTTGCAGAAGAAACAAAAAAGGATCCATTTTGGATCCACTTCGGCGCCGGGAACATCTTCCGGGCATTTCAGGCAAATGTTGTCCAGGAACTCCTGGACAGCGGGGACCTGGACCGGGGGCTGATCGCAGCGGAGGGATATGACTACGAGATCATTGAAAAAATGAACCATCCCCACGACGACTTAAGCATCCTTGTCACCCTCAAAGCTGACGGGAACATCGAAAAGACTGTTGTCGGGAGCGTAGTGGAATCTCTCATCCTCGACTCCGAGAACACGGCTCAGTTCAGCCGCCTCAAAGAGATCTTTGCAAATGCCGGTCTCCAGATGGCTACATTCACGATCACAGAGAAGGGCTACAGCCTGACAGACGGCAGGGGGCTCCCCCTCGCTGATGTGACCGCAGACATGGAAAATGGTCCTGAGAAACCGTGCAGCTACATCGGAAAGGTTGCCTCTCTCCTCCATACGAGATATGCGTCAGGCGGGACTCCGATCGCCATGGTCAGCATGGACAACTGCTCCCACAACGGAGACAAACTCCGCTCCGCGGTCACTGCTTTTGCAAAGGCCTGGGAAGAGAACGGGACAGCAGAAAAAGGATTCCTTGCCTATGTGGAAGATCCTTCCAAAGTGTCATTCCCGTGGACGATGATCGACAAGATCACGCCGCGTCCGGATCCTTCTGTGGAAGAGATGCTGAAAAAAGACGGCCTGGAAAACCTTGACCCTGTGATCACATCGAAAAACACCTATGTGGCTCCTTTTGTAAACGCGGAGGAAAGCCAGTACCTTGTGATCGAGGACAGCTTCCCCAACGGAAGGCCCGCCCTGGAGAAAGGCGGCTTCATCTTCACAGACCGGGAGACCGTGGACAAGGTAGAAAAAATGAAAGTCTGCACCTGCCTGAACCCGCTCCACACCGCGCTCGCTGTCTTCGGCTGCCTGCTCGGATACGACCTGATCTCAAAAGAAATGAAAGATCCGGTCCTGAAAAAACTGGTGGAGACGATCGGCTACAAAGAAGGTCTTCCCGTGGTCGTAGACCCGGGCATCCTGGACCCGAAAGAATTCATTGATACCGTATTAAACGTACGTATCCCGAACCCATTCATGCCGGATACCCCGCAGCGCATCGCCACGGACACCTCCCAGAAACTGCCGATCCGGTTCGGAGAGACTGTCAAAGCATATCTGCGCTCGGACAAGCTGGATGTATCCGACCTGAAATGCATCCCCCTCGTCTATGCCGGATGGGTCCGCTATCTCATGGCAGTAGACGACAATGGAGAGCATTTTGAATTAAGCCCGGATCCGCTCCTGGAAACTGTATGCCCTTATGTAGCTTCTGTCCGCCTCGGAGACGGCACAGACGCAGCGAAAGCAAAAGAACTCCTTCAGCCGCTGCTCACAGATAAAGAAATCTTCGGAGTAGATCTGAACGAGGCAGGGCTCGCAGACCTTGTGTGCCAGTACTTCGCAGAGATGGTCAAAGGAAAAGGAGCAGTGCGGGAAACACTGGAAAAATATACACGGTAAATTCTGTATTTGTGGGGAGCCGACCTTGTTGGCGAAACGTCCGAAAACACCGAAGCGGATATGTCGAAGACGTATTCAGCACGGGTGTGTGGGTGGCTTCGGCTCCGGGGCTCCGTGGCAGCAAAAACTAAGAAATCCGGAACTATGCTAAAAACAGAAAGCAGCAGGGCGCAACTCGGCGTTGCCTCAGACAAGCCCCCTGCTGCTTTCAACACATAGTTCCGGATTTCAAGTTTT